>OBLU010000007.1_pt1 | contig 178792 bp, 163 predicted proteins | sample 1518681 | NCBI WGS metagenome assembly OBLU01 (sample SAMEA3539304, study PRJEB22396) | soil metagenome | biome: tundra; feature: field; material: soil | place: USA | collected 2010-05 | depth 0.15 m | reverse complement strand
ATACTGCTATCAGGTTTAATAAGAACATTTATTTTGAAAAGACCTGGATCCTTAGCCACTCCAAATCCACCAGCAGCCATAGTAGCGATTTGATCTACTTCGACAAGCCTTTTATATAGTCGGGCATCACGACTTTTTTCACAAAATAACATCTGTGCGACCCGGAGAGGAGCCGCATCTTCATCCTGAATATTAGGGATATGAAACGCAAATCCGATTGTTGGAGAGGTAATATCGGGATGATAGAGGGTGAGGGTCTTCCTAACTTTCTGAGGTTCTTCAAAGCAAACTAAATCCGGGACATTTGGTCCTTTAGGAATGGCGCTATAATATTTTTTTACAAGTTCAAGTATTTTATCAGTTTCAAAGTCGCCTACAAGGACAAGGAACGAATTATTCGGAGTATAATAAGTTTTATAATAATTATAAGCTTGATCCCTTGTGATTTTATTAAGGTCACTCGGCCAGCCAATCACCGGATCTCTGTTTGGAGAAGAATTATAAGCAATTGCATTAAGCTCTTCCTGCAACATTCCATTTGCCTGACTTTCAGTCCTCATTCTTCTTTCCTGCTTAATAACTTCAAGCTCAGATTTAAATTCTTCCGGATTGAAAGAACAATTCTGCATCCTATCAGACTCAATTTTCATAGCAACTTCAATTTTATTAGCGGGAAGATATTCATAATAACTGGTCATATCGTTCATGGTAAAAGCATTAAATATGCCAGAATTATCGGAGATTGTCTTTGAAGCAACTCCCTTTCCATAAGTAGGGGTTCCCTTAAACATCATATGTTCACAAATATGGGAAATTCCTGTAATACCTAACTGTTCATTACGTGAGCCGACTTTATAAGTAAGCTGGTGATAGATCAATGGAGCCAAATGTCTTTCCATTGTTAGAATCGTCAATCCGTTATCGAGTTTATGCCTATAAACCTTACCTTCTTCGTATTTACCAGCAGGGAGCAAATAATAAGGAGCTAAAAAGAATAAAATGAAAATAAAATATCTAGTTTGCCTGAACCTGTACATTATAATCCTTATTTTAATTATTTGATTGATGAATTTCCAAAGTTTCTTATCAAAGTATAATAGTCAGTTACTATTTTACTTCAATAGAGTCATTTTACGACATGTAAACTGATCATTCACCTGCAGAGAATATATATAATTACCACTAGCAAGATTGCCGGCATTAAAATTAATTGTATGCATTCCTGCAGCCATTTCACCTTTATAAATTACTCTTACCTCCCTACCTAGTATATCGAATAATTTTAATGTAACAAACCCATGCTGAATAATTGTGAAACTAATATTGGTTGAAGGATTAAACGGATTAGGATAATTCTGCCCCAAATTAAATGAACCTGGTTGAACTGCATCTTTCTTTATTCCAGTTAGAGGAGTATTTGTCAATAATCCGCCAGAACCTGCAATCCAGAGAAATCCAGAGTTATCAATTGCAACACTGTTCAAGATAGTGGAGTAATTATTTACTGCAAAAACAGTGTCCATAATATTTTGCCAAGTATTGCCGTCATCTGTTGATTTGAAACAATATTTACTTCCAACGGTATAAAATGTCGATCCTGAATAACAAATTGAACTTAGGTTAGCACTAGTAGAGACTGTTATCCTATTCCAAGTAGCTCCTCCATCGGTTGTTTTAAGGATGATAGAAGATCCTACAGCGAGTCCATTAAGTCCGTTATAAAAATTAATAGCATTTATAGCTAACTGGTCTGTAGTATTTACTGTTGCAGTTTTCCAAGATACACCCTGATCTGTGGTAAATAATATTGCGGATTTATTTCCTCCGGCTGCTCCATGCACACTGTCAGCAAAAGCAACACAGTTCAGATTTTGAAATGCAATATTCTGCACACTAGACCAAGACCCACCACCATTTGTAGTTTTATAAATTATGTCTACATTTGAAGCAATATTTCCGACAACAAACCCGATATTTTCGTTAATAAAATAAAGACCCTGATTGTTAATAGTATTCGAGGAACTGTCGCGTAGGATCTGAGTCCAGGAGTTTCCAGCGTCTGTAGTTTTTAAAGCCTGCCCTTTCTGACTGGCAGCATATCCCAAATTTTCATTCAAGAAATAAATGCCTTTTGACCAAAGGCATTTATTTGCCGATACCATATAGCTCATATTAAATGTTATCCCTAAATCTGATGATTTAAAGAAAGTGCCGTCATAACCACAGGAATAAATATGATTGTTAATAATATTAATTGAAGACAATGTTGATCTGGGATGTTGATTGACAGTTATCCATGAATCCCCGAAATCAGAACTTAAGATTATTTCTCCTGAGCCGCCAGAGATAATTACTTTATTATTAAAACCTATGACCACTGAAGGAGAAAAACCAGATACAGAGGGTAATGGCACCCAATTGGTGCCGCCATCAGTTGTGCGGCATATTACAGTTCCGGGATAAGTAGCTCCTCCCGTAGAAATACCGTTCAAAGAATCTTTGAAATACAGTGAGTAAAAATTGACATAAGCTAAGTTTTGATTTTCCTGATTTAAATAAGTCCAGGTTGCCCCCGCATTGGTTGTTTTAAGAAAAATTGTGGGCTGAAAACCAACTGCAGTAGAACCCCAGCCACACGAAACAGCAGAAGTTGGAGAAATAAACTTAAGCCCCCATTGGTCAGTTCTTGAATAAATAATCGATGATGGCAAAGTAGGATTAGGCGCTTTATTCCAAGTTGCTCCATCAGTTGTATAATAAAGATAACCGGTATTCCCAATTGCTATCCCAGTAGTAGTACTGGAAAAATCCATATTATACATATAACAACCAGTAATTGTCGCGGTAATTGTCCAAGTTGTACCCCCATCAGTTGTTTTATATATTATGGATTTATTCGAACTAGATGATGTTCCTGAGTCAGCCAAAGCAAATCCCAGATTTGCATCGAAAAAATGAACTTTAACAATACTATCGACTGTACCCGGGTTTGTAAGTTTCGACCAGGATTCACCGCCATCGGTTGTTTTTAAAATCTGACCACGACTACAGCCGACAAAGCCAGTTGTTGAATTAACGAAATAGATATCATTAGCATGATAAATTGATGTGTCAGATTGAAATTTAGTAACCCAAGTCATTCCCCCATCGGTTGATTTAATGAGAGATTGGTAGTCTCCGACAAACCACGCTGTATTCTGGTCAACCATACAGCCTCCACGGGTAACAGGTATAGGCACATTAAAAGCTTGATGCCATGTCTGAGCATAAACAAAATTGCTCAGACAAAGTGAAATGACAAAGAATAAAAATAATTTTTTCATAATAATATTACATTAGCCTTTATAAATTTTTATTTCAATAAAGTCATTTTACGACAAGTAAACTGATCATTCACCTGTAAAGAATATATATAATTACCACTAGGAAGATTGCCGGCATTAAAATTAATTGTATGAGTTCCAGCTGCCATTTCACCTTTATACATTACTCTTACCTCCCTACCGAGAATATCGAATAATTTTAAAGTTACGAATCCATGTTGAGTGATGGTAAAACTAATCATAGTTGAAGGGTTAAACGGATTAGGATAATTCTGTCCTAGGCTAAATGAACTCGGTTGAATTGCATCATTCTTAATTCCAGAAACAGGAGAATTTGTTATTAATCCCTTACCATGAGCGATCCAGATAAACCCAGATTTATCTATTGCAATACTATTCATAGTGGTAATGTAGGTATTCGCAGCAAAGACCGAATCCATAATGTTCTGCCATGTATTACCACCATCAGTTGATTTTATGCAATAAGTTTTCCCAACTGAATATAATATACCGGATGAATCATGACAAACCCCGTAAAGTGTAACATTTTGTAAATAGGACGGTATAGTTATATGATTCCACGTGACTCCCCCATCGCTTGTTTTCAGAATAATCCCATTTCCGACAGCAATTCCGTTAAGTCCATTATAAAAATTTATTCCGTCGATAGCTAATTGAACGGTAGTATCTATTGTTGACGTTTTCCAAGATACTCCCTGATCTATTGTATAAATTATTGCTGAATTATTTCCTCCGGCTGCTCCATGCATATTGTCAGCAAAAGCAACACAGTTTAGGTTCTGAAATGCAATATTCTGAACAGATGACCAAGACTGTCCGCCATCAGTGGTTTTATAAACTATATCTACACCAGAGGCAATGTTTCCGACTACAAATCCTGTGTTTTGATTAATAAAATAAAGACCCGCATTATTAATAAAGTTCGAAAGAGTGTCGCGTAAGATCTGAGTCCAAGAGGCTCCTGCATTTGTTGTTTTTAGCACCTGTCCATATTGGCTAGCAGCATATCCTAAGTTTTCATTCAAGAAAAAAATACCTTTTGACCATAGACACTTGTTGGCTGCTGTCATGAAAGTCATATTAAATGTTGACCCTAAGTCTGTTGATTTAAAGAAAGTGCCACTATAGCCGCAAGAATAAACATTATTGTTAATAACATTAATTGACGACAATGTCCCTATAGGATATTTAGAGGTAGATGTCCAAGAATTTCCAAAATCAGAGCTTGTAATTATATTTCCATCACCGCCAGATACAATTACTTGATTATTAAATCCAATAACCACTTTTGGAGTAAATCCGGATACAGAAGGTAAAGGAACCCAGTTAGTTCCTCCATCAGTTGTCCTGCAAATTACAGTTCCTGGGTTAGATCCTGCACCTACTGCAATCCCATTTAACTGATCTTTAAAATAAATGGAATTACAATTAACATAAGTCAAATTAGCAGACGCCTGAGCCATATAATTCCAAGATGCACCACCATCTGTGGTTTTTAGAAAGATTGTCGGTTGAAGACCAACAGCGAATGAACCCCATCCACCTGAAACAGCAGTCGTTGCAGAAGTAAACTTAAGCCCCCATTGGTCAGTTCTTGAATAAACAATTGGCGGGAAAGTTGGAGCAGGAGCTTTATTCCAGGTTGCACCATCAGTTGTATAATAAAGATAGCCGGTATTTCCTGTTGCTATTCCACCTGTGGGACTATAAAAATCCATTGCTTCCATATTAGATGCAATAGTAGCCGTTAATGCCCAAGTGGTTCCTCCATCAGTTGTTTTATATATTTTACTTGCAGAACCATTAGTACATAATGAAAATCCCAAATTAGCATCGAAAAAATGAATTTTAGTATTTGAATAGGTTGTGTCTGGAACCGAAATTTGCTGCCAGCTATTACCGCCATCGGTTGTTTTTAATATTTTCCCATTGCTTAGGCCTGCAAATCCAATTGTTGAATTAACAAAACTAATATCCAAACCAGAATAAATCGAATTAGCCAGATATTTAGCACTCCATGTCATTCCGCCATTGGTAGAATTATAAATCCCGAGTTTCTGCGCACTGCCGAAAGACATGCTGCCGATAAGCCAAGCTGTGTTCTGATCTGTCATACAGCCACCACTAATGGCTACGATTGGAGTATTATAAGCAGACCGCCATGTTTGGGCATTTACGATATTCAGAACAATCGATAAAACGAAAAGCAGAATAAATTTTTTCATGTTTCCACCATTAAATATTAAACAACTTAAGAGTAATCAGACCGTCAAAGAAACTGTGTGAATAATCAAGTTGTTTGGGTTTATAATTATTGTAATCTAATAAAAAATCTATACTAAAGGAGTCAAAAAGGTTAAATCCAAGTCCGAAAGTAGCGAGAGCATACTTAATATTGCTGCCTCCATAGACAATATCCTTCCCGATTATGCCATAACCACCACCACCCCGCAAGAAGACCTTGCTAAAAATTTCATATTCCCCACCGATCCGGAAAATATGATCATTTGAAGAAACCGTGGTAAAATGGTTATCGATATACTTAGAAGAATCGGCATTAACATGGGAATAATTGTATTCAAGGCTTATTAGAAATGAGGGGGAAATGTTATATGTAGCACCTAAACCGGCACCGGCAGTTTTATTATTCCAATCCCAAACAAGAAGTTCCTGAGAGGAGGACCAAGAACTGTTGTATAGCCAAGAACCCTTTAGTCCAACCGTCAAATCCGGAGTTAGATCATATCTGCCCTTAAATTCGACAAGATATTGATTGAAATATGCAAAGCCGTTTTCAACGTCAAGCAAAACATTTCCGTTGACACTTTGATTTTCAAGTAAGACTTTCTCATTGGAATTTGAATAAACAAAATTAAGCCCGACTTCAGAATTTTTATCGGGATTGCAATAAAATTGAGAATTCCAAGAATATCCATATTCTTTTAATTTTTCAGTAATAGGATTACCAATTTGCGTAATAAAATAATTATCTCCGTGATAGTTATAAATTTCATCATCAACCGGGGCAGACAATTCTATTGTTAGCGTTTGCTGAGAGTTATAAGTTGAAAAGCCGGCGGATAAAAAAGCTGAATTAAATAATTTATAGGTAATGCCAACGGAACCATCAACATCCCTCAGAACAGTAGAGGTTTGAGAATAAATTTCTTTAAACCCATCTAATATTTTATAACCAACTGTGGCACCAAGATACAAGCCTGAAAACAGTTCAAAGCTATAACCGAATTTCACTGCAGGTCCATTATAGTGTATATTTCCCGAAGTAGTATCATTTATAAAGAAGGCATCTCCCTGATAAGTATTATATTTTATCGAACGATTAACATTAATTCTTGAATCGTAAATATAACTTACACTACCAATGAAAGTCCCGTCGGTCCCGAGTGTTTTTAATCCAGTAAAATTAAGACCATAAAGGTTTACATTATCAGCATCATACGGTCTCTTATAATCTCCCCAATTAGAATTTAAGGAGGGATTGATTTTTAACCAAGATGTAGTTTCATCGAGGTACAAATATGAAATATTCCCTCCAAAGTCATAAGGATCACAAGAATTATCTGCATCCTTTATAGGTATTGTAATTCCCGCCATAGACATTGTTCTCAGGCTCTGGGAATAAGATATAGAAAAAAGAAAACCAAAGAATAAAACAGTAATTATTAATTTCATTTTCATACTCTTATTGCCTCCCCGGTGTAGGATGCGGAAGGATATCCCAATCTACACTACCATCATTAGTATCCATTCCGGGTTCTTTTCTTTCCATAGATTTACCACTGTATCTCGGGGGAGCCTGAACTATTCCCTTATCCAAACGATCATCAATATATTTCGGGAGATTAGTATTAGCTCTATACTGTACTGCATCGAGGATAGAAGAGATATCTATTCCTTCAGTCCAAGTAGTATCAACTCCCGAAGCGATAGCGATAATATCATCGTCTAATGCAATCAAGAACTTAGTTCCGTTATCAGGACGCATGTTTAGAAGATTTGGAACATTGGGATTATCATAATCACCAGCCATGTACTGGTTGACAAACTCCCAATCTGCATGAGAAAGATCAATGCTGGTTGAAACTGCTTTCCTGTGGTCAATCGCATCGCCGGCAAGAACAAGGAACTGTTTAGGATTGAAGGGATAATTCTTTTCTCCTGCTCTCCCCGGGAATTTATATATGTATGTAATCCCCTGCATTTTCCCATTATGGTACCAATCGCCTCCGGGTCTGTAGGTCATATTGTCTGTACCAGATACCCTCATAACCTCCATACCGTCGAGATATTTAACGCTATCGCTTGAATTATAAAGTTCTATGAACTGGTCATAAATATAGAAGATATTATTCACTGGTCCGGCACAATAAATTTCATTGATCGCAATGCCAGTGCTTGAAACAGGTTTGGCAGTATCGGTGGAAGTAGAAGTCTGACCTGAGACGATATTAAGACCCCGAATAGAGCCTACCAGAATAATTGAGGCATCAGCAGGGTGAGGAGCTTTAATAGAGACACTATATGTTGCTGAAGGAAGGTGATTCAATCTCAAAAATCCATCTGATCCTGTATAATAAATTTTCATTCCATATTGAGAATTCATAATTACCTGAGCATTCTGCAGAGGGACAATATCCGATATGGAATCAGTAGATTTATCCCAGACAGCTTTTAATACAATAGAGCCCTTACCGTCCTGAACGACAGGAGGATTTTGCATGCAACCACAGATATAAAATAAAATAACCACGAAAAAAACATTTAGGATTTTCATTAATTTCTCCTTCCAAAAAGATCGCCGAATATCATACTATACTCACGCCCCTCAAAGAGAGACATGTTTTTTGAAGAATCCATAATTTATTGCCTCCCCGGTGTAGGATGCGGAAGAATTTCAAAATCAACGCTTCCGTCATTTGTATCCATTCCAGGTTCTTTTCTTTGTATAGATTTACCACTGTATCTTGGAGGGTAAGGGGCTACTCCTCTGTCAATCCGGTCGTCAATAGTTTTTACCAGATTAGGATTAGAAGAATATTGAACAGCATCAATAATTGTAGAAATGTCTATTCCAGCTGTCCATGAAGTATCCACACCTGAAGCAAGAGCAACAATATCTTGAACTAAGCTAATTAAAAATCTTGATCCATTATCAGGTCGCATATTAATAAGATTAGGAACATTGGGATTATCATAATCACCAGCCATGTACTGGTTATAAAACTCCCAATCTGCATGGGAAAGGTCAATGCTAGTTGAAACTGCTTTCCTGTGATCAATAGCTTCGCCAGCGAGAACGAGGAATTGTTTAGGATAGAAAGGATAATTTTTTTCGCCAGGTCTTCCGGGGAATTTATATATGTAGGTGACCCCCTGCATTTTCCCATTATGGTACCAATCGGCTCCGGCGTCATATATTTGATCGTTAATATAACCATTTACCCTCATAATTAGCATTCCATCAACATATTTTATGCTGTCGCTTGAATTATAAAGTTCTATGAACTGGTCATAAATATAGAAGATATTATTAACTGGTCCTGCTGAATAAATTTCATTGATAGCTATACCAGTGCTTGAAACAGGTTTTGCAGTATCAGTTGGAGTAGAGGTCTGACCAGATAAGATATTAAGACCCCGAATAGAACCTACCAGAATAATTGAGGCATCAGCAGGGTGAGGAGCTTTAACAGAAATATTATATGTTGCCGAAGGAAGGTGATTCAATCTCAAAAAGCCATCCGATCCTGTATAATAGATCTTCATTCCATATTGACAACTCATAATTACCTGAGCATTCTGCAGAGGAACAATGTCCGGTATGGAATCAGTAGATTTATCCCACACAGCTTTTAATACAACGGAGCCATTACCATCCTGAACTACAGGAGGATTTTGCATGCATCCATACATATAAAATAAAAGAAACAAAGAAATAATTTTTAAGAGTTTCATAATTATTTACTCCTAAAAAGATTATCAAAGGTCATACTATATTCAAGACCATAAAAAAGAGGGGGGTTTCTTGATACTTCCAAATATGTAGAGGGAGGAGAGCTCAGTTCAGAATAATTAGCCGGGTCATCGAGAAAATTATTTACATAAAAAGAGACTTCTGCACCCGGGAAAAGGGATTTGCTTATATTTATATTAAACAAGAATTTATTGGGTTGTGTAAAAATCGACCTGTTATAATTATAAAGCAATAATTGAGTTGGATTAAGAATACTAAGGTTCTCAGGTTCTTGAACATCAGACTGGTTTCTTATAAAAACCTCCTGTTCCACACTTAAAGTAACCCATAAGCCAAGTGTAGGATGAGTATATTGAATATAATAATTAAGCTGGAGTCGGTCATTCCAAGACCCGCCTGTAGTGTAAAGATATCCTATCAGAGTATCCGAACCCGGTACTAAATAATTTGGATTGCGTCCTACAGTTTTGTCTGGGTTGGCGTCATAATAAACGATATTTGAGTATGATTTAATACGAGAATAAGATCCTGTTACCTGTATTTCCAAATTCAAGGGTTTGATTTTGGAAGTTCTAAAGGAAAATTCCAATCCTTTAGTTTCCGTACTGCCAAGATTATATTCCATCAAGGAATAGGAATCAATATAATAGACAGACGGCTGTCCATTATTTATTGTCGAAAAAAACAAAGGAATAGTCTCTGGCTCAGGTTGACCGGTTCTTTTCCTATAATAACCGGACAAAGTAAAACCTAACTTGTTAGAGATTTTCTGATCGAAAGAAAGTTCATATTGAGCTTCCCTATAACCTTTTAAATCCGGAACTCTAACATCATAGTGAAAATAATTAATAGTACTGTCCAGGGGATTTCTCCAATTATAGTAAAAAGCAGGAGGAAATAATGTACTCATAGGTGGAGATTTCGAAGTAGTACCTGCACTTAATCTAAGTTGATTATCCTGGGATAAATATACCATCAAACTAAAGCGGGGATTGAAAAAAGTCCCCTGATGAGATTCGACAAGATCTCCTTTGCCCCATAACCCAGAAAGATTAAACTTATCAGGACGATACATTTCATAACGGAATCCGAGCACCATATTATAGTCGAAGAGAAGATGCCCTGTAATTTTATCTTCGGAATAAATATTCATTAGTAACTGACCGGGGGTGGAATTAAAACTGTAGGATTGTTGTTTTGAATCAAAAGCAGCATATTCAAAATTTGTATCAACCAATAATCCCTGCCCTGTATTTGCATTGAACTGAGGTTGAGAGCCGATAAGAAATTTGTGAATAATATCCCCAGTATAAAAAATGCGACTCCATTCGATCCTGCCGTTCAGATTCCATGCAACACCTATGGTTTGTTCATGCCCGACATAAGATGCAAGTGTGTCTCCATTAACAATACGCAAGGGAGACTGAACAAGATGTGATTTCATACTATTCTCCCTATTCATATTAACATCTAAGCTATACTCAAGGTTACTAACACCATCAGTAGGTTTGAAATTTCCCCATGTAGAAAGGTCCAAAACAAAACCATGGTTATAATTTTTTATTTGCTGCAAATCCCCTGTGGGATTTTCATTATCCAATACTGTCTGTAAATTTAATTTGATATTATTATTAAGCTGGTTATCAAAAAAATTATTTGATAAGACGGTTTCACCAGTAAACCGATAATATTCATCGCCAATAAGTCTTATATTTCTTTCATCGTGTGCAACATTAAGGCTATAGTTAAGTCCTGATTCACCTAATAGGGTACCCCCACTAAAAGTACCTTCAGTAACCTCGGGGTTATTTTTAATTTTAAGTCTATTTGGAGCAGGTCCAAGTTTAGTATGAACATTAATAATGCCTTCGGTAAAATCCCCATATCTGACAGACGGCAGCCCAGTAATGACTTCTATTGATTCAATATTATCAGCCGGAATAGTTCTAAGGTCAATTCCCGCACCCATATTAGATATGCCCAGCGCCGCATCGGATGCCTGAGTAAACTGAAGATTTGCATTATTGGAAACCGGAGACCCATCGACTATAATTAAGGTGCCAAAAGCAGATAATTGGTCCATTTCATTTCCCCTAATAGACATCTGAGTTGTTTGTCCCAATCCCGGATTAGCAGATTTTTGAACGCCCGGGACAAGATCAAGAACATCTTTGATACTTGACGCCTGAAAGTGCTCAATTTCTCCGCTGGTAATAACCGTTTGTGTACTGACATCCTTCGGGAGCAATTCAGAGGTTCCATATACTTCAATTCCGCCAATCTGGAAAGTAGTGGGAACCATCACAATGTTTATTTCCAAGACAGAACCCGCATTAATATTTACTCTCTTGACAAATTTCCGATAACCCATGAAGGTAGCTTCCAGGATATAATTTCCTGATTTAATATTCTTTATCGAATAATAACCTTTAGAATCGGTTTGTGAGCCAATTTGCAATTCCTTTATAACAATATTGGCGCCTATGAGCCGATCACCGGACGTGTCTTTTACAATTCCCTGCACACCTCCTGTATTTTCACTTATCTTTTTGCTTTTGGCAAGGGCTATTTTACCAGTTTCATATTCATAAAAACTTATATCATACTGGGTTAAGATCTCATCGAGAGCTTTATATAAAGAGACATTTTTAAGGTCAACAGTAATACCCGTTATGTTGAGCAACTGGTCATCATATATAATTGAGACACCACACTCTTTAGCCAGGTATTTTATTACTTCAATCAGATTTTTATTAATGACCGAAATGCTTACGGATTTTGCAAGATAAGAGGTCGAATTTGTAGATAAAGTTTCTTCTTCACTTTTTTGAGAACCCAAATAATCGGTTGCAGATTTATCCGACGAATAAAATACATTCGTGGTATTTGTCTCATCAGAATTATTATCATCCTGAGGAATAATATAGGGGACAAACAGAACAAGCAGAAAGAGGAGGAATTTGAACTTAAATGTAAAAATCTCCATATAAAGCCAATAAATGTTAAGGATTATTGAATAATTATTTTCATCCCTTTTTGTGAAATATTCAGATCAAGGGTCAGACTAAGAACCGAAAGAACTTTTTCCAAGGAATCAGTTTCAAAAATTCCTGTTAGAGTTCTGTTTTTAGCGGAATCACGAAGGAATTCTGCTTTAACATTATAAGTACGCTCAATTTCAGCCATTACCTCTTTCAATGGTGTATGCATGAACGCGAGTTTATTTTCTCTCCATGCAAGATAATACTTAAGGTTAACCTGCACAGGGGGTGTGATATTGCCCGAGCTATCTAACTGAACCATATCCCCTTTTTTAAGATTTTCCTGTTTCCTGGAACTTAAACTCAGAACCTTGACAGAACCTTTCGACACTACTATTTTTGTATCGCTATTTCGATTTCTTATGTTGAATTCTGTACCAGTAACTGTAACCTGGCTATTACCAGTTTTAACAATAAACGGTCTATTTTTATCATGCTTAACTGAGAAATAAGCTTCACCGGTAAGCTCAACAATTCTCATATTTCCGGAAAAATATTCAGGATAATTCAGCTTGCTTTCTGAATTCAAATGAACAACAGAGCTATCAGGCAAAACGCAGGTAATCTTCTCTCCGTTATGAGTAACCAAATTGTTATTAACAATTTCTTCTGTGCTAAAATCTACTGAATTTGGTTCATTGTAATTCCCAGGTAATGAAGTTTCCCTAATATGATGATAAAAAATAATCACTGATACAGCTACTAAAATTACCGCAGCAATTTTAATAAGCGATGAAAAATCAAATCCTTCTTTTATTGAATTATGAGGATTATTTATTTTTTCAATAATATTATCCCACATTAAATCAGGATTTGGAATTTCGGGAGCTTTATAGAAACCTGTTTTTTTCCAAAGTAATTTTAGTGACTCATACTCAACAGCGTTATTATCGGACTGCTCCAACCATTTATTAAATAATTTAATATCGGCGGGGTTAGATTTACCTTCAATTATTCTAAAAAGCAAAATTTGATCTATTTTAATCTTGTGTCTCATGAAGTTTATATTTTCTAAATTATAGTACACAAAGATACAGGAAAAGTACTATGCTCCGGATACTTAAGTTAAAAGTTTTTTCTTAAGATAATTTATTGCTTTGCTCATCTGGTTTTTAACAGTCTGAAGAGAAACATCCATAGTTTCTGCAATCTCAGAATAGTTAAATCCTTCATATCTGCTAAGAATAAAAGTCATTCTACAGCGTTCGGGAAGTTTATTTATGGCCTTTCTGCACTCTTCTGCAATTTCAGCATTCTCATATTCTGTTAGAGGGTCTTTCCCCGGAATTGAAACAACTTTAATGTCATAGTTCCGAGAGATTAAAGTAGATTTTCGAGTAGAATAATTGAAAGCAAGGTTTTTAGCAATTTTATAAAGGTACGCCCGCGGATATGAGGAGCTATCAATAGAATATCGTTGCTGCCAAAATTTTATAAAAGTTTCCTGGCAAAGATCTTCCGCATCATCACTATTTGAAAGATACTTGAATAAAAAACGATAAATATCTGCATAAAACAGGGTAAAAAATTGCTTAAAAGCATTCTGATCACCCTTTTTTATTAAAGAAATCAGATTAGTAATATGCTGTTTATCATACATAATCTTCAAATCAGACATTAATTATGCCCATAATATAAGCACAGTTAAATGATTTTGAGGAAAAATAATTGCTACTATTTATCAATAATGAAAATGAATATCGTCTTTTTTCAATAATAATAAAAGAGCAAAAACAAGATCGGGATAAGAATTCCAGCAATAGTTAACCAGGTTCCCCGCCATTTCATACCATTTTTACCTTTAACCAAGAAAAGACCGCTGACTGCTAAAAAAATAAGCCCGACCGCAAAAGTATCCGCAACATAAGTCCAGATTTTTTTGGGAGCATTAAGATGAAGATAATTAGATTCTTTTAGAAGAGGTCTTCCCTTTATTTCTTCTTTAGTTAGTTCTTCAGAAGAAAGATCATAATAAAGATTATATTTTTCAGTAAATATTTTAATTGAATTAGAATCCGGTCTGAAGCTATTTTTTAATCTTCCATTATCGCCTGATTTACTCATTATTGCACTTACAATCGAATGAGTCGAACTTTTTTCCTTATTATCTAATTTTAGAATAGTAGTTTTTTTCTCAATTATATAATTCGGGTTCCATTCATCAGCATGATTAACGGCAATACCAGAAATAGAATAAATAACAGTCAGACCGACCAAAATATAACCAATATCTCTATGTATGGCTCTAAGCCATCTTCTCCATTTCACTAAGAAATTAATCAGTTATTACAGCACCTAAACCTTTTATCTGGTAATAGGTTATGGGACCTTTAACTGAATTAGGATCAAATTTAGTCTTTTGTTCTTCGGCTTCGTGTTTCCCTTGTTTAATCAAGTCTTCTTTTGTCATACTGATTTTCTGTACTTCACCTTCAACGAGAGCTGTTTTGCCAATTCCTGTTAAAGGAAATACTATTTCGCCATCTTTAACTTTTATTTTTATTTTCTGAGATTCTTTATCGCTTGCAAGTTCCATCCAGCATCCACGTTTGTCACAGACAGCAAGGATAGTTCCCCCTACAAGCACCTTTTTTCCAACGAATTTATCAGGTGTCTGAAGAATTGAAGAGATTTTTGTTTTCTCCTTTAAGGTTATTTTTTTGCCATATTCTTTTTGACCTGCAGATACTACTAAAGTAGAAATAAGAACTAATACAAAGACAGCACACATTTTTTTCATGAAACATTCCTTTTTTTATTATTGATACACTTATTAGATATAAAAGTACTATTCTTTTCCTCTATTTATTTAGCAATAAATAAGGAAAACATATTAATATTGAAATTTATGTTTTTTTCAGAACTAAAACAGGTCAATTATTATTATCAATATTTTTAACAAGTAAAACCGCAATGAATCCAAAAATTCCACTAAATAGCACAATTATTAAATCGAACCATCCTTGTTTCAATGAAATTTTACGATTTCTCAAAATAAAATAAACCAGTAAGGTCAAGAAAAGGGAAACAATCCAAGAATGAGCTTCAGAAAATCTGAAATAGAAATTTGAGAAAGAGCTACTAGAATCACCAAGTCTCAATGTAAAAGGGAATAACCATGATGCAACTATACCTGCAGGCATATCATAATTACCCAGCCAGTTATCCTGATAATGATCAACAATTTTATAATTCCTATCAGTAGCGATTGTCCGGACACCTTTTGCAGAAGTTAAAGAAATAGTTCTATAGAATTGATCTCCTGTCATAGAGAAATTTTCTTTTTGCATATTAAAATTATCAAGGGGTAATTTAATAAGCTTGTAATTATCATAGCTTATCAAATAGACTTCCCCTTGCTTTGTAAATAAAAATCCGTAAAACTCTCTTAAAGGCATTTCACTTATATTCATATAAGCGATATCCAAAGAATTTGGGATATTGGTGTTAACGCAGAAAGGCTTTCCTTTTATCATTTTGACATGAAACAGTTTATTCTGGGAATCCAAAACAAAATATCCTTCATCAAATGGTTTTTTATCGTTAGGATTACCAGCAATCATAGTAGCGGGGAAAGAGAAATTTTCATTTGACAGAGCTGAAGTAAACAAATTGCTTTTTTCCTGATTAATTGAGTTAGTCTGGCAGTCAATGAACTCAAATCTGTTAGTAATTCTAAAATAGTCATCCGGCATTTCTAATCTAACCCTTCCGGATTTAGATTCAAACAAAGGAAATAACTGAATTGGTTTAGCATCGATTGTATAAGTCTTTGCTCCTAACATAAAATTATTCAACCTAATTGTTTCTATACTGAGCGGTACTCCGTTCAAAGAATCAGGGAGTTTACCAACAGAAGTCAATTGGCGATAATTAAGTAGAGGCGTTAACAATTCATACTGATCGCGATCATATTTGTTCCCTTTAGTGTCGACATAGGACATCTCTTTAAAAGCCATTTTAGGGATTATGAAATCATGGATAACGGGACTGTAATAAACCATTGGTCTTGTAATATTCTTTTCAAATTTCATCCAATAATATTTTGGAATGAAAATAGATGCCACGAAAACAATTAGAAGCAAATAGAGAATTCTAGATATTTTAATAAACATTTTTATATCCCTCTTTTAAAATGATATGCAGGAAATAAAATTAATAGTGAGGTTAATAAACCCGACAACAAGAAAAACACCTGCAATAGGTAATGCGGATTGTCCGTTGAAATGAAAAGGTCAAGGAATCCTAATGAAAAAGGAAGCAGAATCAACCTTCTTGACCAGATCGGTTCGATAATGATAGCAGCTGATAAGAAATAAGCAGCTAATCCACCCGCCAGCCATGGAAATGAAGTATTCAGAACAAATGAAACAACCTCTGCCGGGAAATAGATTCCTGAAATAATTCCAATTAAAGCCGCCATCATGACAAACAAAACAATGAGAAGAAAAAATCCTATACTAATCATTTGCATAAGTAAAGTATTTTCTTTTACCGGCAGGTGCATAGTTAGTTTCAGGCGTGATGAATTCATTTCGGGAGAAAACTGTGCAAAAGCCAATACAATCCCAGCGAGGACAGGAATATATTGAATGTCAGTAAAGAAGGGATAATTCTTTAAAATAACAAATCCCCAAAAATTTTTAGGACCCACTGACTCCATACCATAAGCAATATTCAGAAGAACATAGGTTAATACAAGCAGGCCGAGGAGGAGCATACCCCAAAAAGCCCATTTTATTTTCAACCATTCTTTAAAAATCAATGCATTGTACATAATAAACTCCTAATATTTTCCAGTAATTCCAATGAAAGCATCTTCCAAGGTCATAGGAATTTCTTCAACATCAGAATTATTTATATTTAATGAATTAAGATATGCGATCAAATCTATTTTATCTGCAAAAGTATAAACTGTAACCTTGTCCTTAAGCTTTTCAAAGTTTTTAATTATTCCATTCTTTGCAAATTTTATCTCCGGATTAGGAACAGTAAACCTGAATTGTTTAAATTTTTTCTGGAATTCTTTAATAGGCATAGCTACTAAAACTGACTTGTAATCTATAATTAAACAATCGTCGAGGAAATTTTCCAAATCCTGAATAATATGAGAAGTTATAAAGATTGTTTTAGATTCAGCCTTAGCATATTCGATGAGATAGTCGAGAAAAAGTCTCCTATATCCTGCATCGAGGCCCATAGAATAATCATCGAGAATAAGCAAATCGGGATCCTGAGCAAGAATTAAACCGAGTGCGACCTGGGATCTTTGTCCACAAGACATTTTGGACAATTTCTGATCTTCTGCCACTTCTAATTTCGACATTAATTCATAATAAGGTTCTTTTTTCCACTTTGGATAAAAAGCGGAGTAGAATTTTTCAATTTGCTTAATAGACATGAAGCTATATTGGATATGCCCTTCAATAAGAAACCCCACTTTAGCTTTTGTCTGCGGAGAAAGTTTATAAGAATTTTCTCCGAACATCAGACAATTACCACTTGTAGGCTTTAGAAACCCGTTCAAAATATTAATAGTGGTAGTTTTTCCAGTTCCATTTTTTCCCAATAATCCGAATATACGACCGCTTTTGATTTCGAAATTAAAATTTTCGAAAACAAGTTTTTTACCATAATAATGGGTAAGGTTTTTTACTTCAACTACATTTTCCATTAGTTTGATTGACTCATTTATTGTTATTGTTTTATTGATTAGTATTACACCGATAAAAGATAATAGTACTATACATTTATCAGATTTAAAGAAAGTATATTTAACCAGGGACAATTATTTGAGGAATAATAAAGATTTCAGATATCTAATTTCCTCAATGCAATAGAAATGACTTTGTAAAGCAGAACTTACTAATAAATATTACACTTATTTTTGCTGGGTTTCAAGTTTTTTGATAGTATCGATCCGATCGTCAAGCAATTTAATTTTATCATTAAGTTCTTTTATTTTTGAGTTTATTTCGTCCTCATAAGCAGTTTTATCCCAATATCCACGGTTTTCGAAATAACTTTTAAATAGCCAGTTATGTTTAAGAGCTTCCATATTTTCGGCTAACCTACTTGCAGAGAGTCGGGTATCAACGCTGGTTTTTTCAATGTTGGAAAGAGTATTAGAAAAAGTAGTGTCGAACTTTGTACCACTGATAAGCATCTGGCCTAAAACTCCTTTCCCCTGCTGGATTCCGGCTAAAATATAATCAACTCTACTAACGGCACTATCTATATTCCCAACAACTTCTTTTACCCCGTCCCCAAGTTCATTAAACAAAGAAGTAAGTCCCGTAACTTCGGAAGTAATAGACTGAAGACTTTGATCGGCTCTTTTTGTAAGAGATTTGGCATCATTATAAAGCTCTTCATCTTTTAATAATTTCCCAATTGAGCCTTCTCCCCTATTTACCCGTGCAATGATTTCCGCCAAATTCTGAGTCATGTCTTTAGTATATTCCATAATTCCTTTAGTTTCAGCCAGAATAGCGGAAAATCCAAGAGGCTCCTGTGTTTTAATTATTCCACCTTCACCAACTTCCTCTGCGCCAGTGTTACTAATTATGAGAACAACTACTTTACTGCCGACAAGACCTTCGGTTTCAATTGTAGCTTTAGTATCAGTCTTTATAAATCTTTGAATATCTTTAACAAGCGACATAGTAACTTCAACACGACCGGTTGTATCACTCATGATATGTATGTTTTTAACGCTACCGACATCTGTACCGCTTAATCTAACAGTAGCTCCGCTCCTAAGACCCTGGATATCTTTAAAATAAGCTTTTACATCAAAGGTAGATTTGAACATTGCATTCTTTTCGCCTAAAAGGAAGATGGCTATAATAAGAATAGCAATCCCGATGGAGATAAAAATTCCAATTTTTATGGTAGAGGTTTTATTAGCCATTTAAACTCCCATTCTTAACAACAATATTTTCATTTGTAAAAAAATCTTTAAGGAATTTATCATTACTTTTAGTAAGGTTGTCCAGTCCACCGTCATACACTATTTTCCCATCCCTCAATACAATAGCCCTATCTGAAATAATTTGAGCACAGAGGAGGTCATGGGTTACAATAATGGAAGTAACATTAAGATCTTTCTGTAATTCTTTTATCAGTTCACTAATTTCTTTAACAGTAATCGGGTCAAGACCGGTAGTAGGTTCATCATAAAGAATAAGTTTAGGTTCAGTAATAATAGTTCTAGCGAGACCGATTCTTTTTTTCATACCGCCCGAAAGTTCGGCGGGCATTTTATCCATTGCCTGTTCCAAATCCACAGCCCTAAGGACTTCAAGCACTTTATCTTCCCTTTCCTTCGGGGACATTTCTTTTTTGTTCCTAATAAGAGGGAACTCAAGATTCTCTTTAACCGTCATAGAATCATACAAGGCAGAGCCCTGAAACAAGAATCCGATTTCCTTCCTTAATTCATTTAATCCTTTTTCTTTTAATGAATATACACTTCTGCCATCAATAATTATTTCCCCTGCCTCAGGCATAAGAAGCTTAACGATACATTTTAAGAGAACACTTTTACCGGTACCACTCCTACCGAATACAACTGCATTTTCTCCGGTTTTTACATCAAGAGAAATATCATCAAGAACAAGATTCTCTCCAAAGGATTTTGTTAAATTCTTAACTTCCACCATTACTGATTCCAAATCATCACCGTAATCTTTACAAGCACCATATCAGTTAATAAAATTAATAAAGAAGCCATGACAACAGCACTTGTAGAAGCACGTCCAACCCCTACAGTTCCATTAGTTGCGTTATAACCTTTATATGCACCTACAGCCCCGACAATAAAACCGAAGACAAAAGTTTTTGCAAGACTAGGTATCAAATCGGAGAACTGGAGTGACCTAAAAACAGCATCTATATATTGATGAAAAGTTATTCCCTGAGAAAGAGAAATAGCAATAAATCCTCCGATAATAGCAAGGAAATTAACATAAAGAGTAAGAATAGGAAGGATAAGAGTGCATGCTAAAATTCTTGTAACAACCAGATATCTATAAGGATGGATTGCAGAAACCTCCATTGCATCGATCTGCTCAGTTACTCTCATTGAACTTAATTCAGCGCCGATTCCCGAGCTTACACGACCGGCAAAAATTAGTGCAGTCAGTACAGGACCAAGTTCTCTTACAACAGATAAAGCAACCATACCAGGGAGAAAGGATTCTGCCCCGAAACGAGACATAACCGGCTGGCTCTGCATAGCAAGAACCAGACCTATAATGAAACCTGTGACAGTAACTATGGGGAGGGTTTTAATACCAAGTTCATCAATATGCTTTTTTATTTCAGCAAATTCAAATGGAGGGACTAATACTTCCTTAAAGAATGCCAAGGAAAAAGCAGTAAGTCCTGCAACAGTTTTAAAGAAACCATCTATGGCGGGACTAAGGACAATGGGGTTCTTTTCTTTGATATTATTTTTCAAGAGCCAGTAAATTATTATGATAGATTATTAAAACAGATAATTTATGAAATTAAATTATCTAATGTTTATAATAAACAAATATAAAAATTATAACAATAAAAAATGGCTGAGAGTTGTCAATTAAACATTGGCAAGCGATAGAAGATGAAATAATTAACTTATTTTAGAGTACCCATAGCTCTTTCAAGTCTGGCATAGGTTACCTGATAGTTGTACAAACTCTGGATAAGAAGAACCTGCGCATTATAATAAGCAACACGTGCATCTGTAACTTCAACAGCACTACCGACCTCTTCTTTAAATCTTGCTTCGGCAAGACGCAATGTTTCATCTGCAGCTTTAAGTAAGGAGCGAGAAGCAGTGATTTGATTCCGGGCAAGTCTAATATTTGAATACTGTTGCCTTACATCGAGAGTAACGCTTTGTTCAGTAAGATCATAAGTAGCCTGCGCATTATCAAGGTTAGCTTTAGCCTGCTGGATACCAGCATCGAGGGCAAACCCCTGGAATATTGGGAGAGAAACAGCCACTCCAAGGAACCATGAGCCCTGAAAGGTCTGATTTAATGCAAAGCTCTTCCAAGTATAACCTCCAGAAGCATTGATTGTAGGGAGGTTAGCTGTCCAAGCAGAAATTAGAAATGATTTATTTGCATCGACTCTAAGTTTGCCGGCGATAATTTCAGGACGGTTCTGTAATGCCATATTTAAGGACGCTGATTCAGTAACTGAATCTCTTGCAACCTCAAAATCGTCCCTTAAAGAAAAAACAGGGGGAAGCTTTTGGTTTAATATATTCTCAAGTTGAAGACGGGTTATATCGATATTATTTTCAGCATTCAGCAGATTAACCCGGGCTGTTGCTTCATCGGATTCTGCTTTAATTACATCGAATTGGGGCTTGCTTCCAACATCAAATAGAGAGCGAGAGAGTTTCAGGTGTTCAGTAGCCTGATGAAGAGATTCCTCACTTACTTTTTGTAGTTTTACAGCCTGGAGATAATCAAAATAGGCAGTATAAGTATTTAGAATAAGCGATTGTTTTGCATTTATTAAATCCTGAGCAGAGGCATCCGTTAAATCAGAGTAGGCAGAAATACGGCTGAATGTTTTTTGGAAATCATACAATAATAATGATCCCTGAAAGCCGGCGACATAAGTTGCATAGGTAAGAGGAACAGCTGATGGTCCTGTAAAGATCGTACCACCGTTCCGGTTCCAGGCGGATTGAAGAGATACCTGGGGAAAAATATTCGACCTTGTAAGTACAAGGTTTGAATAATTAAAATCATAGTTACTTTTAGCTAACCTGATCTGGGGATTATTCTTTAATGCTAAGTCTACGCATTGGTTTATAGTCAGCGTATCGTTCTGACCGAATGATAGTCCGGAAATTATTAAAATGAATAAAATGGGCTGCAGGATTTTAATCATTTCTGATTTCCTCATTTTCAGTAACTATATTCTTCCTAAATTTTTCTTCAAACACCGTATATAAAGTAGGCACAAAGAACAAAGTAAGTAAAGTTGAAATGGTTAACCCTCCGATGACAGCGATAGCAAGAGGAGCCTGAGATGTTTCGCCACCGATACCAAGTGCAAGAGGAATAAGACCTAAAACTGTAGCCAAAGTAGTCATTAAAATGGGGCGCAGTCTTGTTCTTCCAGCTGTTACAACAGCTTCATGTAACTCAATACCTCTTTTACGCAATTTGTTGGTAAAGTCAACGAGCAAAATTCCATTGGACACTACTATTCCGATCATTACAATAACTCCTTCGAATGAGGTAACTGAAAGAGTTGTGCCTGTTAAAAACAGAGCCCAGAGAACTCCAACCATACCCAAGGGAACTGTAAACATTATAATAAAAGGATCGACCAATGACTGGAACTGTGAGGCCATTACCATATAAACCAGTAAGATAGCTAATATCAAAGCTACGCCAAGATCGCTGAATGTTTTATTCTGCTGCTCAATATTCCCACTCATTATTATTGAGAAGCCCTGCGGTACTTTTATATATGCTATCTTGGAGGCAATTTCTTTTGAAACGCTACCAAGATCCCTTCCTGAAACGTTACCGGTAACATCAACAATTCTTTCCTGATATCTGCGGTCAATTTGTATAGGAGATTTAGCCATTTCCACTTCGACCAGGTTACCTAATTTTACCAACTCTCCCTGAGTATTGACAACTGTTAAATTATTTATGTCCTGTATCTGATCCCTATAATCTTCAGCCAACCGTACCAACATATTGTATTGATTACCTGTAATCGGGTCAGTATAAATAGAAGCAACAGTTCCACTGATGGCAGTAGAAATAGTACTTGAAATCTGCTGAACGTTAACGCCCATAGAACCTGCTTTTTCCCTATTAATTTTTATTCTTAATTCAGGAAGATTTAATTCGCGGCTTATGAGAACATCTGTTGATCCCTGAGTAGATTTAACTGCATCAGAAACCTGCTGGGCAAGTTTATCGGCAGTCTCAAGATCATTACCACTAATTACAACATCGATAGGGGCAGTAGACCCGAAATTCAATAAGAACTTAAGGAACCCACCAGTATTTATTATAATCTGGGCTCCCGGGAGAGCCATAATCTTTGGCCGAAGTGCTTTAACAATATCAAAAACAGATCTATCTCTTTGATCATTAGGTACAAGAGAGACAGAAATACTAGCAGCATGACTTCCTGAGTTACCGCCGCCGCCGCCGCCTGTACTGCTCTTAGCATTAGGCACCCCAATATCCGAAACAACAGTTTGGACTTCGGGTACATTCTTTCTAATAATATTTTCTAATCTTTCAGTAAATTTTAATGTTTCTTCGATTCGAGTGCCAATGGGCAACCGAAACTGAACTGTAAATTGCCCTTCATCTGTATCAGGAAAGAATTCAGTACCAATAAATTTGAATAATAAAAGTGAGACAGAAGCAACACCCAATATTCCAAATATTATCGTCCTTCTATGTTTAAGAGAATATGTCAGTCCATGCTGGTACTTGTTATCAATGGCATTAAGTAAATTAATTGCTTTAATTTTTAACCAGTCCGCCCATTTCTTAGAGCGAGGATCGGCTTCTTTTTCGGCATGCATAATATTGAAACAAAGCAGAGGCGTAACTGTTCTTGAAACAAAAAATGAAGCAAACAAAGCAACTGTAATAGTAATTACCAGAGGCTGGAATAATAGTTTAGCAACACCAGTTAAGAAAATAACCGGGAGAAACACGATTACCGTAGTTAAAGTTGAAATAAAAATAGGAGCGGCAACTTCGAATGCAGCGTCAAGAGTAGCCTGCATTTTTGGAATTTTTTGTCCAGCCATAGTGCCATAATGTCTTGATATTGCCTCCAGTTCGACAATGGAATCATCGACCAAGCGCCCGATACCAAGGGCAAGACCGCCAAAGGTCATAATATTTAAGGTAGTACCGCTAAACCTGAAGAAAATAAACGTAACAAAGATCGATAAGGGAATTGCCAGAAAAATGATCATAGCACTTCTGGTATTGCGTAAAAATATAAGGATTACAATCATTGCCAGAAACGCACCTAACATTGCTTCCTGTTTTAATCCGCTTATTGATTGTTTTATATAGAGACTCTGATCTGAAGCAAGGGAAGCTTTTACAGAAGGAGGAACATCTCTTAAAGTAGTGATAGAATTTATTATTGTATTTACGACATCCACTGTATTAGAGCTTGATGTTTTCTGGACTCTAAGAACAACCCCCGGAGTACCATTATTTCTAATTACTTCTGTTTCTTCCTGATAGGAATCTGCGACATAAGCAACATCCCTTATTCTTATAGGAATTCCGTTTACATTGGTAATAACGACATTACCAATGGGTTCGACAACATTAAACTGGCTTTCGGTTTTAAGAGAATAATCGAAAACACCCGATTTTAAATCTCCTGATGAAACAATAAGGTTAGAAGATGAGACAGCGGCATTTACCTGAGCCAGAGTAAGATTCATAGCCTCGAGCCTATTTCTATCTACTCTAACCTGGATTTCCCTAATCTGACCGCCAGCAACCTGAGCAAAAGCAACACCAGGAAGATGTTCCAACTGAGGTTCAATAACATTATAGGCGAGATCGTACATATCGCGCTGGCTAAGATCACCACTAAGAGCAATCACACAGACAGGAATATTTGTAATATCGAATCTCAATACCAAAGGAGTGGTGGCTGTAGTTGGAAGAAAATTTAATATCCTGTTAATTTTTTGAATTACATCAATTAGTCCAACATCAGTATTGGCATTCCAGTTGAAATTGACTGAAACCCTTGAAACACCTTCACGAGTTGATGATTCTACATAGTTAACATCATTTGTGGAACTAACAGCTCTTTCAAGGGGAACGGTTGCAGTCTGTTCCATATCGATTGGATTGGCGCCGTCATTATAAGTAATTACACTTACCCTTGGAATCTGAATATTGGGAAGCATATCTATAGGGAGCTGATAAAAGGAGACAATACCCAAGATCAATACAGCGAGAGCAGCCATAAAGGTTGAAATGGGATATTTTAATGCTAATCTAGTTAACCACATAATTTACTTTGTTATTTTAACTTTCATTTTATCTCTAATTAAACTTTGACCGATGAAAACGACAAGATCTTTCTCGGTAATTCCGGAAAGCACCTCATATCTTGTATCCTGCTTTATACCAATACTAACATATCTTTTCTCAACAGTGGTATCGGGTTTTATTAGATAGACAAAATTTCCATAGTCATCATTCTGTATAACCTGGTTTGGGAGGATAAGTGCATTCTCTTTTTTATCCATTATCATAGTAATATTAGCAAACATACCGGGTTTGAGTAATTTGTTTGTATTCTCGATGTCAATTTCAATCTGCATAGTCCTAGTAGTAAGGTCGACTGCTTCGCTTATTTTTTTAATATCTGCCTTAAATTTTACATTAGGCAAAGCATCAGCCGAAACATCAATGCCAGTAACTTTACTAAGAAGAGGAACATACTTTTCGGGAATATTCAAATAAGATTTTAATTGAGATACATTCATAAGAATATACAAAGAAGAATTGGGGCTAGTTCCAGTTGAGTTAATATAAGCTCCCTGATCAAAAAATCTTTTTGTAATGATACCGCTAAAAGGGGCGGTAACCCTGCAATAACTGAGCTGGGTTAAAGCGTTTGAATAATTTGCAAAAGCAGCTTCCTTTTGTGCCATTGAAGCATCCATAGTAGTTTTTGCATTTTCAAGATCCTGCCTGGCGATGAGGTTTTGTTCAAATAGTTTTTTGTTTCGATCATAGGTAATTTTGTTATTCTGATAAGTAACATCAGCCTGCAGATAATTTGCGTTAGCGAGTTTCAAATTCTGGGCATAAATAGTAGTATCAATTAAAGCTAATACCTGATTCTGAGAAACAACAGAGCCAATATCGACAAAAATTTTCTCCAAGTTACCATTTACCTTAGAATAAATTGTAGCCTGCTGAACAGGCATAATGTCGCCGGTAAACGAGAGACTATTTACAATCTCTCCTCTTAAAGCATTCCCTTTAACAACTAGCGGTCGTGGAATTCCTCTTTTTTCTGTAGATGATGAGGCGATTTTTAATGCTACCAAACCTAGGACAATAGCAATAATAATAAAGATATAAAATGATTTTTTCTTTGTTGACATTTTTAGTTCTGATTTTTATATAGAAAAAGTTAGACAGTTAACTTAATGTAAAAGTTTAACGTATTCAATTAAAATCAGATATAATTATTGCGATAATTTCTCAGAAATGAAAATAGGGGGAGAGGCCGAATTTCTTATAATTGATAAAGGGATTACATCATTTGCGGAGAAGAATACTAAAGAATGTGCAAATTTTAATGGCATGGGAATTGTTTATTTAACTGATACTATGGTATCAATATTTGCCCAGAAATAGTATAATATTCGGGTGGCAAAAAAGTGCATTTCTGACAGCAAATAGTATAGGGGCACTTGATATTTTTAATGACAGGTTTCCTGTTGTCAAAATGGCAGATATATGCGCCCAAGGGGGACGTTTTAACATTGGCTTTATTTAGAGAGATGTGTCATGATAGGGGAGGGGAGTAATTAGCATACCAGAAACGAATTTGCAGTCATTCCAACTTGCTCTCAAGTTGCTCTCACCTTGCTCTCAAGTTGCTCTGTTACCCATGTGCGGAATAGGTAGGGACTAAGTAAGTCTATGCTGTGGACATTTGGGATAATAAGGATGTAGCTTTTCCGATAATTCCATAATAGGACAGAGATTTGTTAGCCCTTTTATAAGAATGCATTGGATCGCATAGAGAATCGCGATTTAATGTAAACAGGGATTATTTCAGGACTATCATTTTTCGGACCGCAGAAAATCTCGGGGTAGAGAGTTTGTAGAGATAGACTCCGCTAGTAAGTTTTTCAAAATCCTTAGTTCCAATAGAAATTTGGTGCTGCCCGGCAGAAAGATTTCCGGAGGCTAGAACCTTTATTTCTTTTCCTGTTATGTCGTACAAAATTATGGAAACGGCTGCTGCTTCAGGGATTGAGAATTTAATAATTGTGCCACCGTTAAACGGGTTGGGATAATTTTGCTGAAGAGTGAATCTATTGGGAATTGAATTTTTATTTATGGTTATGGTGTTTGAATAAGAAGAATTTCCATTAAAATCATTTTGCTTTAAGCGGTAAGAAATGTTGACACCATTCACCGAATTTACATTGTTATCATTGAAAGTATAATTATTTTTTACCTGAGAAGTACCGTGTCCATTTACAAATCCAATGGTTCTCCAAGATTCATTTTCAGTTGACCTTTGAATTTCAAATCCATAATTATTTATTTCAGTGGTGGTAGTCCAATCAAGCAAAACAGATGATTGTACTAATTGGCAATTGAAAGCAATAAACTCAACCGGTGTAATGGAAGAAAGCAGAATTTTATAAACTCCCCTGCCGTGAGTGGCTACTACAAGTTTATTGTCAATGGGGCTGACAGCAAGATCCATGACAATTGCCGTACCATTAAGACCGCTATTGAGATCATTCCATGAATTTCCATTATCAAGAGAATAATAAACGCCGAGATCATTGCCGACGTATAGGGTAGATGAATTAGAGGGATCGATACAAATTGCTGAAGTTGGAACATCGGGCAAACCCTGTCCAATGTCATTCCAGGAATTTCCGCCATCTAAAGAGCGGTAAAGATGTGAGGTTCCAAATCCCGAGAATGCCACATAAACAATTGATGAATTACGAGGATCGACAGAAATATCGACGGGGTACCTGTCAGGAATAGTGCCAGTAATATTTGTCCAACTTAGGCCTCCATCTGTAGATCTGAAAACGGCAGCAGAATTGAGAGTTGGAGCGGTTGTAACAAAGACCGAATCGGGATTGGTATAGGAAACCGCAATAGAGAGAACCGGATCTCCATTTAAAACGTTGCCACCGTTCATTACAGTCCATGCAGATCCGGCATTGGTGGATTTAAAAACTATATTTCCACCAGCATAAATAATTTTAGGATTAGAAGGGGCAAGTAGAAATGGACCATTAAATGCAGCATTAGCGTTGGCAGGGGCAATGTAAATCCAGTTTACTCCTTTATTAGTAGACTTATACATCGTGAGATATTGGTAAGATGCATACATAGTATCTATTTTAGAGGGAGAAATTTGAGTACAACAACCATCGCCACCGATACCTCTTCTCCAGGCGAGGGTTCCTTCCCAAACAGCGGTAGCGTTATCCTGCATTCCGCCGACCATCCGAGATGTATCGGATTTAGAGACACCGAATCTTTTATAGAATTGGGTAGATTGATAACCGCCATTGCAGCCCTGGAAGGTTTCACCGAAATCAGTAGTTCTGAATACTCCCCCGTCGTTTGCGAAATAAACCATATCGGGATTAAAAGGATTTATTGCATACGCATGATGATCTGCGTGAGAATAAGTTGCAGGACCCTCGGGCCCACCTATAGGAACGACACCAAGGGACATTGCGGCCCAATTGGATTTTTTTGTAAGAGTTGTTCCGCCATCGGTGGATTTATAAACGTCAATACCGGCACATAAAAGTCTTGAGGGATCGGTAGGATGAGGGATGACGAAATGGGAATACCAGCCCTGATAGGTGGAATAATCAGTTGTGTTAATTTGGCTCCATGTAGAACCGAAATCAGTACTTTTTAAAAGGAAAGTGCCAGCGCCATCAACAGTTCCCATACCGACACTTGCAAAACAGACATCAGGACTGCCAGCGTAGGCGGCAAGCAATATTTTACCTCCAAATGCAGGAATATTAGCAGTTATCTGAATCCAATTAGTTCCTCCATCAGTTGACTTATAAATCCCAGCGCCCGGACTATTCAGGTTACCACATGCGGCAAGGATTTGTTGTGTATTTTGCTTATTGATCAGAATGTCGGTAGTCATTAAGACTGAATGGATCTGATTCCAAGAAGTGCCGCCATCAGTTGATTTAAAGATTCCCTCCGTAGTTCCGGCATAAATTGTATCAGGATTAACAGGATCTAATTTAATAACCTCAATACCCCGTGTTTGGTTATAACTCCAATCGATTGATTTGGACCAGGTATTGCCGTTATCAGAAGATTTAAGGAGACCTATACCATAGCTTCCGCGGGTAGTTCGAATATTTAAACCACCGATAGCGTCCTGATAGCCATAGACCTCACCAGTACCGATATAGATAACATTAGTGTCAGATGGATTTTCAGCTATGGCACTTACGCTGAGGACAGGAAAGCCGGTGGGAACGTAATTCCAGGCTTTAATGCCCAAGCCACCAGAATAACTGCGCCAGAGACCTCCACTTGCCGACCCGGCATAAATAGTATTAGGATTAAGGGGATTAATATCGATAGCGATGGTTCTACCGCCAATATTCTGGGGACCCATTTCCTGCCAAGCAGGAGATAATATATTTGATTTTGATAATTTGCGGGGGGCAGATTCATAAGCCTTATAATATGCATTTGCAGGAATATATTTATTTGGGTACGCTCTTTGGATAGTCCAGAAGTCAAGTGACTGCATCGCACCTGAGAATCCTTCATCTTCATCAGGATTTATATTCACGAAATTTGTCCGGAATGATATATATGTAAAAACGGCGGCAATGAATAGGGTGATTAACAGATAAAAAGATTTCATAGTATAATGTTTTTTATTAGAAATAAATGTTACAAAATAAAATAAGGAAAACAAATACGGATAAACGGATTACTTTTTAACGGATGGAAGAGGGATAAGGAAGAAGCTAACATGTGCAAGAAAGTCTTTAGGGTAAATGGCAATTCATACAAGTCAACAGATTTTTATGGATAGTTTTGTATGTTTATATCATAATTTTTTCTAAAAATATATGGTAATACCTGATGGCATGGTTTTTCATAATATTCTTTTCTTTATACTCAGCGCTTAACTATTATATCGGACTTAGGGGTTGGCAGGCGCTTGAAGGAGCAGCTTATTTACGTCCCTTATTTCTGATAGTATTTCTCTTTTCAACTTTATCATATATCTTTTCAAAAGTGGTGCAACGATATCTCCCGACAGTTATTTATGAGGTCATAGAAATAATAGGTTCTTTCTGGTTTGCCTTCATGCTTTATTTTTTTCTGGCAGTAATTCTATTGGATGTTATCCGGGTAGTTGATTGGGGATTTAATATACTTCCTCATTTTAATAATTATTCATCTGTTAAGTTAATTACATTAGGAGTTGTGACGGGTATAGTTATTATTATTATAATCGGCGGATATATTAATACAAGAACATTAAAAGTAGTAACCTTAAATATTGAAATTCCCTCGAGGAATTCTTCGCTGAAGGAACTAAACGCTGTGCTTATTTCAGACATTCATCTTTCTTCAACAAATGGTGAAGGATTTGCAGAGGATATAGTAAAGAAAATAAACGCACTGCATCCCGATGTTGTTTTTGTAGCGGGGGATCTTGTTGATGATAAAGCATCGGTGCTTAGGGAAAAGAAAATCGGGTTCGCATTCAGAGATATAAAATCTCCGATGGGGGTATATGGAATAACGGGAAACCATGAATACATAAACGGAGTTGATTCTTCGGTTAATTATATGAAAGAGCTTAAAGTTATTCCTTTAAGGGACAGTTCTATAACTATTAACCATGGATTTGTACTCATTGGAAGAGAGGATAGATCAAAAGGATTAAAAAAAAGAAAGTCATTAAAGGATTTGGTAGAGGGTTCAGAGAAAAATCTACCAGTGATACTTTTGGATCACACACCATTTCAACTTGAAGAAGCGATGGAAAACGGAGTTGATCTGCAATTATCGGGGCATACGCATCATGGGCAGATGTTCCCGATAAACCTGATTACCAGTAAAATTTATGAATTAAGCCAAGGATACAAGAAGAAAGGAAATACTCAATATTATGTATCATCAGGGGTTGGTACCTGGGGTCCGCCAATAAGGACGGGGAGTAGGAGTGAGATAGTGAATATAAAGATTAAGTTCACAAAATGAACTGAAAAGGGGTAATACAAGGGGGAATTTATTTCCTTGAGAGTATTGACAAATTAGCGTGCAGTTATTATGTTTATATTCCTTTTTGAATAATATTCCGCGATAGCTCAATGGTGGAGCATTCGGCTGTTAACCGAAGGGTTGCAAGTTCGAGTCTTGCTCGCGGAGCCGAACCCTATAGATGTGCGAACTGGTTTACAGTTCGCATTTTCTATTTCTGACTAATTTTAATTATTAATATTATTAAAACATTCATCAAACCTCATCTGTTCAATAAAATTCCTGTTAATTCTTGTTACATTTATTCCACCGGTTGAATAATAATGAAATGAGAATTAATATTAAGTTTGTTTTGCGGGAAATGAATAGAGTCCAATTTATCCAGACAACTACAAACATTATTCCAAGTGAATAATAAATAGTTTAAGCAAATCTTACCTTTAATGTGAAAAAGATATAATTTTTAAACTTGATACATTTGATCTCTGTCTAATTTTATATCATTAAAGAAGATAATTTTATGAAACGGATAATTCTTGTAATTATTTTTTCTATTACTATTTCGGCACAGATTCCCATCACTGGTAACTTTCCTGCCTATCGTATTACTGTAGATACTAATGCTTCATCCGGGCAGTTATTGTTTAGTCCTTATAATAGCAATACTGGACCCTTCAGTCCTCCTTTTCTTGCTATTATGAACAATGATGGAACTTTTATGTATATAAAACAACTGGCACTAAACGCATATGATTTTAAGATGCAGCCAAACGGAAATTTTACTTACTTTGATTCTAATAAAGGGGTTTATTATGAGCTTGATAAAGGTTTTAATATAATTGATAGTTTTTATGCTAAAAATGGGTACTCCACTGATACGCACGAATTACAGTTATTGCAAAACGGTAATGCATTGTTGCTGGGACAAGACGATCAAAAAGTGGATATGAGCCAGATTGTCGAAGGAGGGAACCCAAATGCAATTGTTGTCGGTTGTATTCTCCAGGAACTGAACCCTTTTAAAAATGTTATTTTCCAGTGGAGAAGCTGGGACCATTATAAAATTACAGATGTTATGCCAGACATAAATCTTCTTGATTCAATTATTGATTATGTTCACGCCAATGCTATTGATGTTGATACCGATGGAAATTTTCTTCTATCAGCAAGACATTTAGATGAAATTACTAAAATTAATAGAACAACCGGCGATATAATCTGGCGGCTAGGAGGAAAAAACAACCAGTTTCATTTTATCAATGATACAATTGGTTTTTCACATCAGCATTGTATAAGAAAGATAGCTAATGGAGACATTACAATGTTTGATAATGGAAACCTGCACAAAGTCCAGATTTCAAGGGCTGTGGAATATAAACTAGATGAAACAAATAAAACTGCTACTCTTGTCTGGGAATATAAAAATGATCCGGTAATCTATAGCTCTGCTATGGGCTCTGTCCAAAGGCTTGATAATGGAAATACTGTTATTGGGTGGGGAGTAAATATGACCAATAATGTTCAAATTACTGAAGTAACGAATATAGGTAAGAAGGTTTTTGAAATAGAAATTCCTTATACCTGGTCATATAGATCTTTCCGGTTTAATGTTCAATCCGTTGCCTTAAATGAAAATATAACTGAGTCTTATAATTATACCCTGTTTCAAAATTTTCCTAATCCGTTTAATCCTATTACAACAATAAATTATTCGATTCCTATCGAAAGCAACGTTAATTTAATTGTTTATAATGCCCTTGGAGAGAAGGTAAGGGACCTTGTATCCGGCATTAAACGACCGGGCGATTATTCTGTTGATTTCAATGCAGCGGATTTACGCATTGCCAGCGGAGTATATTTTTACGCTTTTACTATACATGCTCTTCACGGAGAACAATATTTCCATTCAGTTAAAAAAATGATTGTACTTAAATAGTATTACCTGACCTGAACTTTAAAAAATAGCAAATGGTAGAATTATAGTTAATACTTTTAAAAGGTTGATTGATAGTAACGTCTTGTCTATGGTTTCTGAATTGAATAATAAATAGGTTTGATGGATTATCCCCAATATTCTATCCCCATCAAACCAATGAATTATATCTTGTTATTGGAAATTTATAATACAATATTTAAATAATTAATTATTAATAAAGCAGGATTTTAATGACGCCAACGAAGTATCTATCATGGTTCTTTGCTCAGAACCAAAGCATTAAATTTGCCATGATTCTTTCCTTGATTTTAATTATAGCATACATTGACTACGTTACCCCTGCTGAAATGAGTATAAGAATATTCTATCTAGTTCCACTTTTTCTTTCTGTCTGGGATGGAAATGGAATTATTGCCGGATTATACTTTTCTATTATCTGCACATTTGTATATTTTTATGGTGAATCGTTACAGAGTAATCTCCATTGGCACGGGTTCAATCTTATCTGGGAATTTATGATTGTGTGGGGTTATTTTATTGTTTTCGTAGTAAGCGTTGATAAAATCAAAAAATTTACATTGTTATTATCGATAAAAAATGAAGAGTTGAATAAATCTAATGAAGAACTTGAAAAAGTTAATAATCAAAAAGACAAATTCTTCTCAACAATTGCACATGATTTGAGAAGTCCATTCCAGGGGTTTTTAGGTATAACGCAGAATATGGCAGAGAATGCAGATAGTTATTCTGCTCAGGAGTTATCCACTGTATTTATAAAAATGCATCAAACTGCAGATAATCTGTTTAATCTGTTAAGAAATTTACTCGAATGGGCGCAAATGCAAAAAGGTTCAATGAGTTTTCAGCCAAAAGAATTTTCATTGTCTGACCTGATTGCTGAAAATGTACAAACACTTAAAAAAAGAAGCGAGCAAAAGGGAATTGCAATTATTAATACTGCCGCCGCCCCTATACAGGCATATGCAGACGAAAGAATGATAAATTCGATTTTATTGAATTTAATATCGAACGCGGTTAAATTCACTAATAGAAATGGAACAGTAACAATTAGCACTAATAAAACTGATGAAGAAATCATTGAAATTTCTGTAAGCGATACGGGCATTGGCATGGCAAAAAGCTCAGTTGAAAAACTATTTAGAGTAGGAGAAAAAATCCGCTCAATTGGGACTGACGGAGAACTAAGCACCGGATTAGGCTTGTTGCTTTGCAAAGAATTTGTTGAAAAACATGGCGGGAAAATCTGGGTTAAAAGTCAGCAAGACATCGGAAGTTCATTTTATTTTACACTTCCATCGAGCAATAAACCATAATACATCATTGGTAATATACTTCCATCCAAAATATTTTTTAAGAAGTCTTCTTAAATTGAACTATTGGTAATTGTTAAAAAAATGTTGAAATTCAATGAGTAATTGTATCGATAAAGTAATTCTTTAATTCTTGAAGGAGATCTGCGATGGCAAGACGTATTGTTGGTATTCATGAGAAACTACCTATTTTAGAGACCTTACCACTGAGTTTCCAGCACTTGACAGCGATGTTTGGTGCTACTATCCTGGTTCCGATCCTATTGGGAGTTGATCCTGCCATTGCACTATTGATGAATGGTATCGGCACATTAATTTATACATGGGTTACTAAAGGGGGCATCCCTGCTTATTTGGGTTCCAGTTTTGCATTTATAGCGCCGTCATTACTGATTATCAGTACTTATGGGGGTTTCACTCATGCTCAATCAGGATTTATTTTTTTCGGATTGTTTTTTATCGTCATTTCCTTTGTTGTAAAAAAATGGGGAATCGGGTGGATCGATGTAGTGATGCCACCGGTTGTAATGGGCGCAGTAGTTGCAATTATAGGGCTTGAACTTGCTCCTATTGCAGCACGGCAAGCAGGATTAGCTCCCTGGCCCACAGAAGTCGGAAAAGTATTTGAACCTTTTGTTGTTAATACAAATATTCTGACTGTTTCGATGTTTACACTTTGCATCGGGATTATTGGCTCGGTTATGTTCAGAGGTTTTTTTCAGGTAATCCCAATCTTATTTGCAGTTGTTTGCGGTTATTTTTTAGCCCTTACCATGGGAATGATTGACACATTAGCGATCAGCAATGCTGCATGGTTTTCCTTACCAAATTTCCACGCACCACATTATGATTTAAATGCTATCATAATAATTGCCCCGGCATGTATAGTGGTACTGGCAGAACATATCAGTCATTTGATTGTAACAGGAAAAATTACGGAAACCAATCTGATGGAAAATCCCGGACTGCACCGTTCTTTACTTGGCGATGGAATCAGTAATGTATTATCCGGTTTTACCGGTTCCACACCAAACACAACCTACGGTGAAAATATTGGGGTTATGGCGATTACACGCGTTTATTCAGTTTGGGTAATACGAGGCGCCGCCATTCTTGCAATCGTCTTTTCGTGCATAGGAAAAGTCTCGGCAGCGATTTCCACAATTCCTAATCCTGTAATGGGAGGCATTACGTTATTATTGTATGGAGTAATTGCTGTACAAGGTTTACGAATTTTTGTAGAGCAAAAAGTTGATTTCAGTAAAAACCGTAATATGGTACTGGGAGCAATTACATTTGTTGTAGGTATAAGCGGGGCCAGTATAAATATTGGATCAGTTCAACTCAAGGGTATGGCGTTTGCAGCAATGATAGGGGTTATACTGTCTTTGATTTTCTGGTTATTGAGCAAGCTGGGATGGATGAACAATGAGGCTTAGTCGCACAAGAGAAGATAAATAGTTAATAACTTACCGTGTTCATAAAGAGAAAAAAGATTGATCAAGAAAGTTGCCTAAAGAAAATCAATTTAACTGCCCTGAATAAATCTAGTGAGTTCGCCGATAACTGTATCTTTTTCCTCAAGTACTGCTTCCACAACATCGCCAATTGAGATGATGCCCAATAATTTATTATTCTCCATGACTGGCAAATGACGGATTTTTTTGTTTATCATAATTGTCATGCATTCTTCAATACTTTGGGACGGTTCTACATAAATTACTTTATCCGACATTATATCAATTACACTGGTGTCCTTTGAGAATTTTCCGTGAAGAACTACTTTTCTTGCATAATCGCGTTCAGATAATATCCCTTTAATTTTTCCATTTTCAATTACCAATACAGCTCCTGCTTCTTTTTCCGCCATTAATTGAAGGGCCTCATATACAGAGGCATCCGGTGTAACTGACCAGATTAAATTCCCTTTCTTGTTAAGAATTTCTCTTACCGTTCTCATAATTTTTCCTGCTTAATATTTATAAAATCAATAACCTTATCAATATCAACCGATTTAATATAAACAAAAAGTAAGATGCTTAAAAACCGTGATATATCTAATAATTGTCGACATTGTTCTAAAGATGAATATATTATTATTTCAGTATAAAATACAATACTAATAAAGGAGGGATATGATTAAACATATTCAGCAATTATGCTCAGAACATTTTCCATTAATTGTTCTAAAGTGCCATCATTCATTATTTGCTTATCAATTAAATGGGGACTTATCCCCTGTTCAGAGGCGTGACCATCCGGAACGCAACCAGGCCGTAAAATTTCAATAACTATTCCCCCTAACTCTTTAACAAGTTCAGGTTCATTATCAAATCTGCAATCATCAATAGCAATAACGTCATAGAGGGGGGCATATATTGCTATTTGTTCTCTCATTTTCTTGACCCAAATGTCATTATCATAGGCCCGACCACATTCAGTTCCTATAACTTGTAAAAGCCTTCTTCCCTTTTCATCTTTAATCCCATCCCAATTAAAACTAGAAAGAGCAATCTGTTTGACCGGGTCGGCAAAACTTAAAATTTTTGCTCCATTGATAAAATTCGCTGCTGTTGTCTTGCCTGATTGTGCAAGTCCCGTAAATGCGATAATCTTCATATAGTGCTAATCTTCATATTTTATTTGTTTGTATTGTGTGTACAAATATAATCACGAATATAGAAATAAACATATTTTCCAGTGAGGAATATAGAAATTGTTGAGAGAATTAATCTGGTTTATTAATGATAAAAAAGAATTATTTTGAAGAAATAGTTATAGTTGTGGAATAGAGATTTTTTCCTTTATCGTCGAAATAAACTCCCGTAACTGATTCGGGAGTTACGGTCATAGATAAAAATCCAGGCGAACCGACTCCAAACTTAACATCCTCACGATCACTTACAGGTCTTGAAACAGAACCTCCGCCGCATACAAAGAAGTTTATATTACCGTGAACAAGATACTGCAGAAAGTGTTCATGCCCGCAGAAATAAATCCGTACATCATATTTCTGAAGCAGAGGAAGAATATCATCTATCAATTCCTTGGTATTTCCATGATTACCGACAGAAGAATAAATGGGGTGATGACCGATTACAATTTTCCAAAGCGCATGGGATGAAGCTAAAACAGAGTCAATCCAATGGAGCTGTTTATGAACATCCTGTCCAAGGACATGATATATGGAGTCGTTATTCCTGTAATCAGTAATAAAGGGAGATGTATCAATATGAACGAACAGGATATCGGTGGTGTCATTTATTTTTTCCGTATGGGCATAATAACGATCGGGCATTTTCCAACGTTTGCTTAATTGGGTATAATCTATTTCTGCCTGAGCACTACCAAGATAATCATGATTTCCGAGAGAAGCATACCATGGAATCATGAGGGAGGAAGCGGAATAAATATCCTCATATTCACTCTTCCAGCGTGGATCACGCGCATTGGGTATACCATTCTGATGATAATTATCGCCACCAGTAATTATAAATTTGCATTTTTCAACTTTGGCTATTTGACCTAATTGATACGCGACGTCCCGTTGGATTTTTCCTCCTTGTCCTCCAAAATCACTAATTACAAGAAAATTAAGAGAATCAGGAAAATGTTTAACAGAGAAAGTCTGCGCATATACCGGCAGGCTAAGAAGGATTAGTAATAAGACTAATCCTGTTAGTTTTTTATATTTATTTGTTTGTGCCATAAGGAGATTTATTTGAGATTATTAAAGGTACAAAAGCCCCGGTAAGAACCAGGGCTTTTAAATATTAAATAGTTTACTGAAACTGAGTAATTATTTTTTTTGTTTTTTTAGTGCAGTAGTATTGTCTATTTCCGATTTGCATGCTTTCTTAAATTTATCATCTGCAAGTCCCTGTTTGAAAAATTCGATAGCCTTATCGTAATCACCTTTTTGTTTATACATAGAACCTTTATAATAACCGATGGCTCCCTCAGTAACAGTTTTCTTAATTGAGAGTGCTTTATCAAAAGACTGGAGAGCAAGGTCATATCTTTTCTTTTCGGTATAAGTTTTACCCAGCCAGAGATATGCCTGGTCGTATTCTACCTGTTCATTTGATTTAGTAAAATTTTCGATGGCAGCATCCCATTTTTTATCAGAATAAGATGCAATACCAAGCTGAAAATAGACTGCTTTTAAAGATTCTTTGCTATTGTTTTTTAGAGCCTCAATTTTGGTTATTTCCTGAGCCTTTAGATAATTAGGAAGTGCATTTTTATAATCTTTTGCTGCAAAATACAAACCCCCTAAGGAATAATAACCGAGATCATAAGTGGAATCAAGAGCTACAGCTAATTTTACTTCAGCAATTGCTTCAGGAAGTTTCTGCATTTTAGAAAGGGTTACGCCTTTTGTTAAGTATACCTTTGGATCCTTTTTAATGCCGAGAGATTTATCAAACATTGCAATCGCATCATCAAACTTGCTGGATTTAGACAGATCGATACCCTGGTTATAATAGTCAATTGCAAGAGACTGCTGAGCATCTATGATTTGAGCTTCAGCGGCAGATTTTTTCTGAGGGTCCTTAGTTACTGATATTATTGTTTTGTTTACGGTGATTGCTTTATCATATTGTTTCAGATTATAATAAGCAGCGGCCAACTGAACATAAGCAGGTTCTGAAGTTTTATCCAGAGTAATACATTCTTCAAACTGTTTTGCCGCACAATCCCAATTACTCATCTTAAAGCAGATTTGTCCCTTGATAAAAACATTACGATAATCGTGAGATATGGCGAGAGAGCTATCAATAAAAACTTCAGCATCTTTCAGATTATTGGCTTTCATGGCTTCAAGGCTTTTGTTATAATAAATAGCAGCGTTATTGTCCATTTTATGAGTGGAATCCTGCAGTTGAGCTGGGACACTAACCGACAAAAGAGTAAATAAAGCAAGAATTGAGAAATAATTTAACTTCATATATTCCTTAAAATTAATGTTATTAAATAAGTATTTACGATGATAAGTTATACAGATAAACGAGCCGAAATTACCGGGACACTAATACACATACACGAGCGACCAAATGATAAAGTTTATAGACTGAAGTATTTTCCCTGAAAAAACTATAAACTTCAATGGTATAATCTATTAAAAAAAGTTAAAATTACAATAGAATATTGTATTTTTTAGATTCGAGTATAAGAACTCGCGATTATCTAAGAATCCAACGAAAAACAAAAAGATTCCGGAAAAAGAACTCTTTAAGTAAAATAATACAAAACAAGGAAACAAATAGTTCCAAAATTGAGGGTAGATGAATTACTAATTTTCAAATGTTCCACTTGATTAATAAAGTGTACGGATATATTTTAAGCAAAGAGCATTATTAAAAACTATATTTTGAATAAAATGATGATCTTATTAAGGATTTCAATATTAATAATATTGGCCCCAATTTTATCAATTCAAATATTTTCTCAAACCAAACTATTGAATAAAAAGATGGAAATAAAAATCAAAAGCAGTTCGTTCCATGAGGGGAGTGTAATACCTTCAAAATATTCCTGTGAAGATGAGAACATTTCTCCACAACTTCATTGGAATGAAGTGTCAAAGTATATAAAATCATATGCGATCATTTTAGATGATCCCGATGCTCCCGGCGGCGATTTTGTGCATTGGGTAATCTTTAATATTCCCGGAAACATGAAGGAATTACATGAAAATGTTACACCTTCGAGAAATATCCCAGACGAAGTAATGCTGGGAACAAATAGTTTTGGAAGGATAGGTTATGGAGGACCATGCCCACCTCCAGGAAAAGCACATCGTTATTATTTCAGAATATATGCATTGGATACCATACTCCACCATATTGAATCGGGGGCAACGAAAGAGCAGCTTGTAAAGGCTATGGAAGGGCATATTATTGCTAAAGGGGAATTAATGGGTTTGTATAAAAGGTCAAATCAAGAATAAATGGGGAAGGAATTATAATTAATTAGATAAGGAGGAGCGATGTTTACTATCAAAAAGAAAGGGCATTTTAGACTATTTTACCTCATTAGGACAATGTAAAAGTTTTGTAAAGAAGTTTTTCTTCATATCAATTCAGGGGTAAATCGATTAGCTTTGTATTGAAATTAAATATATAAACCAACCTTCAGTCAATTCCCTGATAGTTTTTCTTTAACCGATGAATGAAAGTTGATTATTAAAAGGTAAATAATGCAAAGTTCACTTCATCGCTTCCATATACCTGTAATGGGGTTAGGATTTACAATAGACTCTCCAATAAGAGTAGCACCCTTTGGCATATCATCAGTAATTTCAATAGTTGACGATGTGCTAATTGAACGAATACGCAAGTATTATTGCCAAAAATTTAATTTCCCATATAGTGAAATTAGAAGGAAATCCCCGGACAGCAGAGCCAAAAGGGTTACAGAATATCTTAATCTTGTTCACCAGATTGTTCAACTTAAAATGGAAGATATTAAAGGACAACCTTTTTTCCTTAACAATGAGAAGGCAAAGTATTTTCAGATGCTTCCGGAAGAAAGTCCATTAAAAGCAGCATATGAAAAACTGCTTCAAATGAAGAATGGTTTCGAGAGACTTCATTTAGCAGAAAAGCTGACAAACATGATGCGACCCGGATCGATTGATGTAAATATAATGTCGAAGGTAGATAAGCAAAATTTTGATGAGAATGGTGAGAAACTTGGGGACGAATACAGTGATGCAAAGGCAGTCTTAAGAGGATTTGCAAAAAGCTGTCTTAATTCATCAGTAGTATTTTCAGCAGGTTTTAACAGAAATTTATGCAGTTATATAGCTCAGTTCAATGATTTTTACAGAGATAAGAATGGAGAACTGAAGAAGAAGATAACAATAAAGGTAAGCGATTTCCGTTCGGCACTTATACAAGGAAAATTTTTAGCTACCAAAGGTTTGGAAGTTAGTGAGTTCAGGATTGAATCAGGATTAAACTGCGGAGGACATGCATTTGCTTCGCAGGGATACCTACTCCCTTCTTTATTAAACGAATTCAAGGAAAAGAAAGAGCAATTAACAAAACAACTCAAGCCACTAATTATGAATTTTTATAATAGTATGGATTGGACTTATCCTGAATCGGCAATGGAAACAAAACCGCTAATTACTGTTCAGGGGGGAATTGGAACAAACGGTGAAGCTCGAAGGTTGACAGAAGATTTTGGATGCGATTCAACCGGCTGGGGTACTCCCTTTTTATTGGTGCCCGAAGCAACGTGTGTAGATAAAGAAACAATAGCTCTTTTAATCAAAGCAAAGAAAGAAGATCAAATATTAAGTGATGTTTCACCACTTGGTGTTCCATTTAATAATCTTAAAATGACAAGTTCCGAATTGTGGACGAAAGAACGAGCCACATCTTCAAAACCAGGATCTACTTGTCCAAAAGGATTTTTAAAATTGAGTTCACAGCTTACCGGTGTACCTCTATGTATGGCTTCCAATTCATTTCAAATAAGGAAGCGTGAAGATATTTTACAGTCGGATAGGACAGGAGAACAGAAAAGAGATGAAATAAATTCATTATCCGAAAAAGTTTGTTTATGTATGCATCTTGCAAACGGTGCACTTAGTGCACTTGATATAATTAAAGGAGGAGAAACTGTTCCAAAGGCAGTATGTCCCGGTCCCAACATCGCATATTTCAACAGAGAATACTCCCTGGTAGAAATGGTTGATCATATTTATGGAAGAGGAGAATCATTGGTGTCATCGGACAGACCACATATGTTCAGTCAAGAAGTAGAAATATATGTTAACTACTTTGAAAAATTACTAAACACAATGGAACTGAATGAGGCAGGGAAATCATATCTCAGAATATTCTTAGAAAATCTGGAAAACGGCATAGATTTTATATTGTCAATAGCCGAAAGAAAACCATATGATGGAGAAAATTTAGAAACAGTTGTATCCTTTGTATTGAATCAGAGGGAAAGGTTACACGCCATAAGCCGGAGAGGACTACAGACAGCAGCATCACTAATTGCATCATAAAGGATGAAAAAAATTTGGAATTGTTTTTTTACACAGTACTAACTTTAAGCATATTTTCAATTGCACGTTTTAAATCATTTTCAGAATAAGGTTTCATTAAAAATAAGTACGGGTCGGGTAAATAAGCTCTATCCATTGTCTGCTCATCTTTAAGTGCTGAAATATAAATTATTGGTATGGCCTGTTTATATGATATTATTTTTGCCGCTTCAATACCATCCAGAGATCCTCCGAGCATGATATCCATTAAGATAATATCCGGTTTATCCTGTTCAGCTTTTTGAATAGCTGCAAGTGCATTATTAACTGTAGATGTAACCTCATATCCCAGTCTTGATAAAGTGACCTTTAAATCCATTGCTATGATAGATTCATCCTCAACTACAAGAATTTTAGGTTTCAATACCATAATTACCTTAAATATTTTTAATGACAGAAATCAGAACTTTTTTATTTCCGTTCTTCATAATCATTTGGTTAATTTCAGTAAGATAAGATAAAATAAAAAACATTCTTCGCAATTGAGCAACATCAACTCATTTTATTGCAAACTTTGACCAATTAAATAATCTGATCGAAGGAAATGGCCTAAGAATATGTATTGCGTCTTTCTAAAAATGCGTTGTTAATGCATTATGGGCAGCGATTCTGCAGTCTTAAGCAGAAAATAATTCAGGGCAAAAAATAAGTGTCTTTTACGATTTGAGAAGGTTAAGATTGTAGGAAAAGTGTAAGGAACTATTAATTTCAATTATTTTTTCTTTTTTTCGAATATCTTATCAGAAAGACCTTTGTTGACTTTATAGTTAGAATAGGTAATATATACCTTACCAGAAGCAGTTTTGCCAATATTTTTTCGTGATTCCGTTTCTTCTTGTCCCGTAAAAGCTTTGGGCAGATTCATTTTATCGATATTGAAGCCGAATACCATTGAATTAGGGAGGTAATAATCTTTTTTATCCTCATCATAATTTAAGTCAATTGTGAAAGTACCATTAGTTTTAGTGGTGGATTCAACTTTTCTAATAATATTATGCGATTGGTCAACCCATAAGGTAGTGAGCACAATATCCCCTTGTTCGGAGGAAGGGATAACTTTAATAATCGAAACAAGATGACTTTCTATATAATCTTCCTTTTGATACAGAGCAGTATAATCTTTTTTCAAGAAGGACAGGGGAGAAAAATTTATTCCTTCTTTTGGAAGCATAGCGAATTCATCAGATTCAAAATTTAATTTATCGGGTTGTTTAAAGTAGATTTTTGCTTTTGTATCGGGTACCTTAATAAAATCGACATCAACTTTGACCTGAACATCAACTACATAATCTTTGACTTTGCTAAAGGATTCTATTACTTTTTTCAGAATTAGATCGGGATCCTTACTCTGGGGATATGTTAATCCGCTTAATAATAAAATAGCAGATACAAATAAATTCTTCATTAATAACTCCTGACCACTAAGTTAAAATATCTTTTTTATGAAAAATGTAAACAGTAACTCCAAAGAAAGCTATTATATGACCAACTAATATCAAAGTCGATTCCAATATTTTGGATAAATCGATAGGGTCATCAAAGAACAACCTCCAAGAGGACATATAAGTAGTAAAGAGAAAAGGTTTAATTTTTTGGAAGATATCAATGTCAATGGCGGAAATAATTATGAAAACGATTATAATAGCCATTGTAGAGACAATAGGTCCTATTGCGTTTTCGACAAGTGATGACAACAAGATTGCGAGCGAAGTAACAACCATCATACTTAATGAAGCAAATGAATAGCCCAATAGAAATCTCCATAGGATATCATATTTAGGGAATATAATAATACTCGAACTTTTTATAACAATTAATTCACCGATGCCAAATATGATGATTCCGAGACCGAGACTTATGACAGCAAGCCATAATACTAATAGGCTGGTATAAATAATACCTGAAAGAAATTTAGAACTTAATATCTTAAATCTTGAAACAGGTCTTGTAATCAACAGCCTATAGGTACCGGAAGTAGCTTCTCCAGCAAGGAGATCCCCCGCGACCAGAGCTATTAAAAATGGTATATGAATAACCAAGCTGTTTAGAATGATATAGGAAATAAGATACCCATTAAGGAGATTACCTACGAAAACAAATGATTGCTTCAGATTACGAGTCATAAAATCAAGTGACCTTTCCCCTTCTGCAAACATAGCAAGCTGAATGACCGGAACGAGCACAGCAATTGCAATAAAACCGATATATGTTCTCCACTTTTTAAATATTTTATAAAGCTCAATTCTAACTAAGGTTAACATCATGCCCCCTTCTCAGTTATATTAAGAAAATACTGTTCAAGGGAGCGTGATGGAATCACCGCACTTACATCAATATTGTTTTCAACAAGGAAATTATTCAGTTTTGGTATTTCATCATTAGTCAAAGAAAAAACGAACTTATTATTAGCAGATGATTCTATTTTGTTAATCCATGAGGAGTTATTTAGGATAATTTTAGTTTTTTCACTATCATTTACTTCAAAAGTGACTTTAAGATTATTAGCATTCAGGAGTTCACTTACGTTTCCTTCGACTATAGCTGAACCTTTATCAATAATTACCATTCTGTTAGCCACCAATTCAATTTCAAACAAAATATGGCTTGAAATAAAAATTGTCTTCTTGTTTTGACTACTTAGAAACAATATCAGATCCCTGACCTCTTTCATGCCTTGTGGATCCAACCCGGTAGTGGGTTCATCTAAGATAATCAGATCAGGGTCATGAATAAGAGCCTGGGCGAGACCCAATCTTTGTTTCATTCCATGCGAATATGTTTTTACTTTACTTTTAAATCTTTTTTCGAGACCGACGAGCTCAAGAACTTCCATTATTCTTTTGCGAGAAACATCAGTTTGTGAAAGTCTTCCAAGTATTTCCAAATTTTTATATGCTGACAGGTAACCATAAAAGTCGGGTTTCTCGACAATAGCTCCAATTCTTTTTAGAATATCAATCCTGTTTGTCTTCAAGTCCTTGCCGAAAATCTTTATTTGACCTTCAGTGGGTGTAATTAAAGACAGTAACATTCTAATAGTAGTGCTTTTCCCAGCACCATTAGGACCCAAAAAGCCAAATACATCTCCTTTATAAACATTTAGGTTGAGACTTTTCACAGCCCATAAATCCCCAAATTGTTTTGAAAGATTTTCAACTTCAATTATTTTTTCATTATTCAAAATTATTCCCAAAATGATCTTAATGAAGATAAACAAGAAATTTGTTTCAATGCAAAATCATTTTTACAAAAATAGAACATATAGTAATAAATTATAAAATAATTTTTAATGATCTGACCTAAGGTTAGGGGAATTAACGAATAATTCGATCAAAAAAGGAGCATAATTCTAAATAAATACATTATAAAAATATTTCAATCCGGAAAGAATTATACGCAACCCAGAATTTTTATTTGGATATTAATCAAAATATCCCAATCTTGATTTAGAATTTTTTCACTCAAAATTATTTGAATAAACTGATTGAAAGTTTATTCTTTTTTTTAACTTTGAAAAAGTAATTAGTATATGAATCACTTCACTTTTAAATCAAATAATAATTATAAAGTTTATAAAGAATAACCTATGAAGATAAATCTTACGGGAGCTTATTAATGCAAATACAGAGATATTTTACTGAGCGGGGGAAGGATCCATTATCCTCTATTAAGTTTGAAAAAAGGATCTCTGAAATAAAAAATCCTGATGGTTCAATTGTTTTTCAGATGGAAGATGTAGTAGTACCGGATACCTGGTCACAAGTAGCAGCAGATATAATTGCTCAAAAATACTTCAGAAAAGCAGGTGTACCAAAATTGTTAAAGAAAGTAAAGGAAAAGGGAGTTCCTTTATGGCTTCAATCATCCAGGGCAGACAATGAAAATTTAGAACTGCTTTCTGAAAAAGACAGATATTCATCCGAAACCGATTGCCGACAATTATTTCACAGATTGGCGGGATGCTGGACATATTGGGGTTGGCAGGCAAACTATTTTAATACTGAAGAAGATGCCAGAGCTTTTTATGACGAAATAACTTATATGCTAGCAACACAAATGTCGTCCCCCAACAGTCCTCAGTGGTTCAACACAGGACTTAACTGGGCTTATGGAATAACAGGACCATCACAGGGGCATTATTTTGTAGATTATAAAACGGAAGAATTGGTTTCATCAAGTGATGCATACACACATCCACAACCTCATGCATGTTTTATACAATCGATTAAGGACGATTTGGTAAATGAGGGGGGGATAATGGATCTATGGGTAAGGGAAGCCCGATTATTTAAATATGGTTCAGGAACGGGAACTAATTTTTCCGATCTGAGAGGTTCGAGCGAGCCCTTAAGCGGGGGAGGGATATCTTCAGGGTTAATGTCCTTTCTTAAAATAGGGGATCGTTCTGCAGGGGCTGTTAAATCAGGGGGAACTACAAGGCGAGCAGCTAAGATGGTAACTCTCGATTTAGATCATCCTGACATAGAAGAATATATTAATTGGAAAGTGATTGAAGAGCAGAAAGTAGTTGCCCTAGTAGCCGGTTCCAGATTATGCAATTTCCATTTAAACGCAATTATGAAAGCCTGTTATGATGAGCATCCTGAGAATGACAGGTTTAATAAACAACTCAATAAGAAATTAAAAACTGCAGTTGTTGAGGCAAGAAAAGCAGAGATTCCAAATAATTATATCGAAAGAGTAATTCAACTAGCAAAGCTTGGTTTCAAATCTATTGAGTTTCCAGCATATGATATAGACTGGAATTCTGATGCATATGCCTCAGTTTCGGGACAGAATTCTAATAATTCAGTCAGGATCAATAATGATTTTATGAACGCAGTAATAAAGGACGGTGAGTGGAATCTTTATTGGAGAATTGAAAAGAAAAAGGCAATCGAGGAAGGAAGAAAACCAACACCATATAAAACATTAAGAGCGAGGGATCTGTGGAACGAAATAGCATTTTCCGCATGGTCATGTGCAGATCCAGGGATACAATATCATACAACTATAAACGAATGGCATACATGCCCAGAGGACGGAGAAATAAAGGCTTCCAATCCTTGCAGCGAATATATGTTTCTTGATGATACGGCATGTAATCTTGCATCTATGAATTTGATCAAATTTTATGATACACAGACGCACACTATTAATGTTGAAAGCTACCGATATGTGACGAGATTATGGACAATGTTACTAGAAATTAGTGTATTAATGGCACAATTCCCAAGCAGGGAAATTGCACAATTAAGCTATGATTTCAGAACATTGGGATTAGGATACGCTAATCTTGGTTCATTATTAATGCAGCAAGGTATCCCGTATGACAGTAATGAGGCTTTTGCTATATGCGGAGCATTAACTGCAATTATGCATATGACAGCTTATACAACTTCAGCGGAGATGGCTAAAGAACTTGGCACTTTCATAAAATATGATAAGAATAAGGATCATATGCTACGAGTTATAAGAAACCACAGGCGAGCAGCATATAATGTTCCAACGGAAGAATATGAGGGATTAACAATATTCCCAAATGGAATCAATCCGAAATACTGTCCTTCAGATTTATTACAAGCTGCAAGGGAGGATGCAGATAAAGCTTTGGAGATGGGAACAAAGTATGGATTCAGAAATGCACAAGTTACTGTAATTGCTCCTACAGGAACGATCGGGCTTGTAATGGATTGTGATACAACAGGATTGGAGCCAGATTTTGCTTTAGTTAAATTTAAGAAATTAGCGGGGGGGGGTTATTTTAAGATAATTAATCAGTCCACTCCACCAGCCCTTGAGAGGTTAGGTTATAATAATGATCAGATTTCTGAAATAATTAAATATGCGAAGGGTTCAGGATCGCTTACAGGGAGTCCATATATCAACCAGGAATCGTTAAAGGCAAAGGGGTTTACTGAAGAAGCAATTGCAAAAATAGAGAGGGCTTTACCTTCAGTATTTGAAATAAGCTTTGCATTTAATAAGTACATGTTAGGTACTGAATTTTTAATTGATAAATTAGGATTCAGTGAAGAACAAATAAGTTCATATGATTTTAACATTTTGCAGTCTATAGGATTTTCCAAACAAGAAATTGCTTCAGCTAATGATTATATATGCGGAACTATGACTGTTGAAGGGGCACCTTTTCTGAAACATGAACATTATCCTATTTTTGATTGTGCAAATAAATGTGGTAAAAAGGGAACCCGATTTATTCGATCCTCCGCACATATTAAGATGATGGCTTCAGCACAACCATTTATATCCGGAGCAATTTCGAAAACTATTAATCTGCCCAATTCTTCCAGCATTGAAGATATAAAGGAAGCATTTATGCAGTCATGGAAGATGGGTATAAAAGCAAATGCATTATACCGAGACGGTTCTAAATTATCTCAACCGTTAAACTCAATTAATGAGGAAGAACTTGAAGCTATACTTGAAGAGAAAGAAAACAATGATATTATTAAAATAGCCGAAAGGATAATTCACCGTTATATAGCAAAAAGAAGAAGACTGCCAGATAGAAGAACCGGATATACTCAAAAAGCTAAAATCAACGGGCAATCAGTTTACATCAGGACCGGTGAATATGATAACGGACAAATCGGTGAGATATTTATAGATATGCATCGAGAAGGAGCCGCGTTCAGAAGTTTATTAAACTGTTTTGCCATATCAATTTCATTAGGTCTTCAGCATGGTGTACCACTGGAAGAATTTGTTGACGCCTTTGTATTTACCAGGTTTGAACCAAGTGGTATTGTAACAGGGAACGACAAAATAAAAATGTCAACCTCAGTTATCGATTACATTTTCAGGGAACTGGCTGTAAGTTATTTAGGAAGAACGGATTTATCTCATGTAGATCCTAATGAAAAGAAAACAAGATTATCTCCAGGAATAATAAAAAAATTTCCTGAACCAGAATTTGAAAGCGAAGAAGTTGTAAGTGAACGATTAGTGGAACTTGATACAAATGAATCAAATAAAATTACCCATATAAACTCTACACGTGAGTCCCGAAGTAGCACAGGAAATAGTAATCTAACTTCCAAAGTAAAACAAGCCATTGAAAAAGGATATACAGGGGATATCTGTCTTGAGTGCCAAAGTTTAACTATGGTAAGGAACGGTACTTGCTTAAAATGTATGACTTGTGGATCGACTTCAGGGTGTAGTTAGATATCGAAATTAGTGAAAAGGATGCACATCCTCTTCAACGAAATTAGGACTTATTACAATTTAGAGCTTATATTCCTTCGATTCTTCTACCCCCCATGAATCGATGAGAGTAGTAGTCAAGATCAAGAGAAGAAACAATGACTCCATTTTTTGAGCTTGAGTGTGCAAATAAGTTATCTCCGATATAAATACCAACATGTCCAGGACGAACTCGTCTTCTTGTATTAAAGAAAATAAGATCACCGAACTGCAATTTTTCACGGTCATCAACAACAAAACCCTGAGTATATTGATCCCTAGCAGATCTTAAAAGAATGATAGAAAAAGTGTTCTGAAAAATTGCCTGAGTAAAGGCAGAGCAATCGATACCATTTTTAGAATTCCCCCCATATTTATAAGGAGTATCAAGGTATTTAATTATTTCCATTAACATTTTTTCTTTTAATGAATTATCGACTGGTAAATTTTTTGAATCTTTGCTTGTGCCAATTTTCTGCATTATTGAAGAAATATCTATAGATTGAGTTTCATCGGGAAGTTCTTCTGAATCATTATCATCAGATATTTCGTCAGTATTGCTGGAATCCGGAACAACGCTATTGGGAGATTTATCTGAATTAAAACGAACATTTGGATCGTTTTTATCTGTTTGTTCTCCTTTTGGTTTAAATCGAACAGAGCTGGATGAAGCGGAACAGCCGAGTATCAGCAAGATACTTACAATACCAATCATCACAAGCCATGTCAGTATTTTCATATATTTATCCTAAATATGATTTTAAATTTTTACTTCTTGATGCATGTCTTAACCTCCTAATTGCTTTTTCTTTTATCTGTCTTACCCTTTCCCTGGTTAAATTAAATCTTTCACCTATTTCTTCCAAAGTAAGGGAATGTTCCTTGTTTAGACCAAAATAAAATTTAATAACCTCAGCCTCCCGATCTGATAATGTAGATAAAATTCTATTGATTTCGGTTTTTAAAGATTCATTCATCAGCAAATGGTCAGGGGCAGGATATTCCTCATTTTCAATAACATCAAGAAGTCTGTTTTCATCACCTTGAGTCAATGGAGCATCCATAGAAATATGACGCCCGGAAATTTTTAAAGCCTCAGTCACTTCATTAGAATCTATTTGCAATTCTTTGGCTAATTCAGAAGAGTTTGGTTCCCTTTCGTACTCCTGTTCAAGATTACTATAAGCTTTTCCTATTTTATTTAATGTACCCACTCGATTTAAGGGTAACCTCACGATCCTAGATTGCTCGGCCAGAGCCTGTAGAATAGACTGTTTTATCCACCAAACGGCATAGGAAATAAATTTAAACCCCCTTGTTTCATCAAATCTGGTTGCAGCTTTTATCAAACCAAGGTTCCCTTCATTTATTAGATCCCCTAAAGAAAGGCCTTGATTCTGGTATTGTTTTGCTACACTAACAACAAACCTCAAATTTGCTTTAGTAAGTTGTTCGAAAGCATTTCTATCCCCCTTTCTTATTTTTATAGCAAGCTGAATTTCATCTTCGGGAGAAAGGAGATCAACTTTACCAATTTCCTGAAGATATTTATCAAGAGACTGGCTCTCACGGTTAGTAAATTGTTTAGCAATTTTCAAAAAACTACCTCACTAATTACTTTAATATGTTTATTGAATCAATAATTCCAACTATTGATGCATCTACAGGGGCAAAATCGACAGGTAATGGAATCACAGCTTCAGAGGCAGTGATGTAAAAAATAAATTCGCCAGCACCTGCTCCTACTGTATCTACAGCAATAATAGGTTCGCCAACTTTCTTATAATCTGCGTTAAGAGGCTGAATTAGAAGCATTTTAAAGCTGTTCAAGGCTTCATACTTTTGAGTAGCCCAAATATTACCAATTACTTTGCCAAGGAACAAATATTCTTCCTTTAACTTATTTTGAAGTAGTGAACTTAAAAGTTTACTAAAATATAATAATAGAATCTTAAAAAAAAGTAAAAATTATATGTTTGATTTTTCTGCTAACATTTCCTTTATTGAAACATCAAGTTTGTCAACAATAGCCATAATAACGGCATCAACCGGTTTATTTTTGGTGATAACAGTCTGACGGGCTGAACTACCAGAGGCAACCAGAACTATTTCCCCTTCTCCAGCTCCCACACTGTCTATGGCTATTAAAAAATTACTTTTTTCCTGGAAATCCAAGTCCAATTGCCTAACAATTAAAAGTTTTGATCCGACAAGATTTTCATCTTTTTTGGTTGACCAAACAGTACCAATTACTTTTCCTAAAATCATTTATTCAAAACCTCCGGTAGATGTAATAAATTTACATCTTTATTAATATACCTTTCTCTATTATAAGTTACAATTCCCAATTTATTATTTTTTGTATTTATGCATATGAAAGAATCTCTTTAATTATCAATTGTTTTTTCAGGCAGAGCTTGGAAAGCTTTATTATATCAATTTTATTTTTTTTCATACAAATAAGAACATATATATCCTGATTTATCATTATTCATAAAGAAAACTTTTCCCCTCTAATGAATTGTTAACTTCAAAGAATTCGGCAACAGTTTTAGCAACATCAGAGAAAGTGTTTCTTATTCCGAGGTTTATTCCGGGTTTTCCCTTTTGATAAAACAAAAGAGGGACATATTCCCTGCTATGATCGGTACTAACAGAAGTGGGATCATTACCATGATCAGAAGTAATAACCAAGAAGTCAGTTTCATGCACGCTATTAAGGAATTCAGGAAGAAAATCGTCAAACTCCCTTAATGAATCAGCAAATCCGAATGGATCATTTCTATGTCCATAATAAACATCAAAATCAACAAGATTTGCAAATATAAATGATTTTTTTGATTTGACAGCATACTCCAATAATCTCTGACATCCTTCTTTGTTTGATTTTGTCTTTTGCTGAACCGAAATACCTTTATAGTTAAAAAGATCATTTATTTTCCCAATGGCAACAGTCGGAATATTATTTTTTTGAAGCAAGTCCAAAATAGTTTCTGAAGGAGGATCGAGTGAGAAATCTTTTCTATTTGTAGTCCTTTTATATTCTCCTGGCTTTCCTAAGAATGGACGCGCGATTACTCTTCCGACATTCATGGGAGGGGTAAGTACTTTATGACGGGTAATTTCACAAATTTCAAAAAGTCGTTGTAATGGAATAGTTTCCTCATGAGATGCAATCTGAAAAACTGAATCACCTGATGTATAAACTATCGGATAACCTGTTTTTTGATGTTCCTCTCCAAGTTCCTTAATAATCTCTGTACCAGAGGCAGGTTTATTTCCAAGAATGCCTTTACAATGAGTTAAATGAAGGAATTTATTAATCAATTCATCAGGGAATCCATTTGGAAAGTAGGAAAAATCTTTAGTGATTTTTAATCCGGCAATTTCCCAATGTCCGGAAGTTGAATCTTTTCCTTTTGAAACCTCAATCATTTTGCCATAAGAAGAGATGGCATTTTTAACAGTTGGGATCCCTTCGATAGATATAATATTTCCTAATCCCATTCTGGTTAGATTAGGAAGATTGAGTCCATTAACCTTTTGGGCCATATTAGAAAGTGTATTGCTTCCCAAATCTCCATATATATCAGCATCGGGCAGTTCACCAACTCCGACCCCATCTAAGACAATAATAAAAAAACTATTCACGTTTCATCTTCTATTGAAAATAATTAAAAATATGCTTTCAGTTAATATTGCGGACTGTATTGCCGCCTTTTTCCAGTGCTTTTTGGAGTGCCAGGTCGGCATTATAAATTATCTCTTCAGCACTACCTTTATTTGTAGCTGATGCCACACCAATAGAGACAGTATAAGTAGTTTGCTTTGAAACAACTGCTATAGGCTGTCTAGCTATTTTTACTCTTAGTTTTTCGGACCATAGAAAAACATCCTTTGTGGTAGCGTTGAAGAAGAAAACGCCAAAAACTCTTTCGCTGATTCTACCAAGTATATTTAGTGGCGTCATTTCTTTTGAAATTGTTTCCGTAATTGTTGCTAATACATTGGGGAATGGGTTTCCATCAAACAAAGACTCTTGTTCTAAAAAATCATCAATCCTAATGAGTGCAATAGAACATGGAATTTTTAATAACTCCCCCTTTAATAGATCTGAGGTCATCCTCTCTTTTAATGAATCTGCTGTTAATGTTTTTGTCTCAATATCTATATTCAGATAACTTTTATAAAGTGCCTGGGTTGAAAATGAATAAATAATAAATGATATTATATTATATGCGTTTTTAAGGAACTGAACATCAGTATTGGTATAAGCATTCTTTTTTAAACTTTCAAAGCAAAACACACCATAGTTTTGGTTATTATAAATCAGTGGTAAAGCTAAAAAAGATCCGTCAAAGCTTACATCTTCCATTTTAGAGAAACGGACATATTCATTGATCGAAGTATCATCGATCTTAACAGGCATTCCAGTAACTATTGATTTACCAACTAATGTTCCGTTCAAGTCAATTTCTAAATTTTCACCAATATATTTTAAAGAAGTGTTATTGCATATTTTTACAGTTTTAAATTTCTGTTCGACAGGAAGAAAATAAACAAAAACGAAAGCGTCCCAAGGAATTAATAAAGACACAGCTTCCTGAATTGAATTTGAAAGATCGTTAATATTTTCAATTTTATGATCAGGTTTAATTAAATTCAAGAGTCCTTTTAATCTTTGTTGAGAAACTGATTCAGTGTATTTTTCTTCAAAAATATTAATTAACATGGTGATCAAGCGGACAAACCTCCCCAACGAGAAGATAGTCTCAATTCCAAAAGCATCCTCAACTTTTGAATCAATTGCAATTATTGCGATTAAGTTTTTATCATAAAATAAAGGAACTCCAACAAAACTCCTTATGTTTTGGGGAGAGTTATAATATCTTATAACATCAACCTCAGCAGCAGAAGATATGTCACTCAAAAGTTCAGGTTCACCTTTTTGGACAATTTTACTTAATATATCGTCTTCAACATCAAATTTTCTATTAGAAAAATCAGTAGAATTTGAGATATATTTTTCAATCGTTAACTTTTCTTTCTTTTTATTATACCAAAAAAATATCGCGCTATTAGCTGAAAAGGCTTCTTTAATAACTGCAAGCATTTTTTCAAGTACGAAAGTAAATTGTCCGTCATTTCCAATTCCCTGAGGTAGCGATTCATTTGCAATTTCTTCGAATCTTTCCTTCAAATCGTGGGGCTTGAGAGTTGTTTTGGACAATTTAAAATCCGGGGTGTAATTATCAGCAGTAATTACATCGATATTCTTTGTCCGAGAAACTATTTCAAAAGATTCATTGAAATTCTCCTGATCACCAACAGGTTCAGTTAAATCCTCATCATTTTTATTTAAGAAATTTTTATCAAAATGGGAAGTGTCCCGAAAAAAGATAATAAAAGCCACATAAATAATTATTACTGCAAGCGTGATAACTCTAATAGTGAGGTCATCTGTAACAAATAAGATAACAGCTAAAAGGGGTACAAAGAGAAAAATAATTAACCGTTTTTTTTGCCGACGGTCCATATTAGAAGGATATTGGAATTAGTTATTAAAAAGAAAATTTCTATATACAATTTTTGAATTGCATGTAAAAGATAATTATTAAAAATAAACAATTAATCTTTTAAAAACAGCGAAGCTAGAATATTTAGAATATCCTTGTGCCCAATATAATTCTTGGCCGAATAAGGAAAAAGATTATCTCCGGGGCTCAGCTCCGGAAAATATTCTATTATTTCTTTCTTGGCTGAGGATAACTCTGACTGTTTTAATTTGTCTGTTTTGGAAAGAATAATTATATATGGTATTTGGCTAGTTTTTAATAGTTTGTTAAGTTCAACATCAAGGATTGTAGGTTTATGTCTGCTATCAACCAGGTGAAATACCATTTTAATATTGGCAGAGGCATTAAAAAAATCTTTTATTAAGTTACCCCAGAACTCCCTTTCTTTTTTGCTTATTTTAGCGTATCCAAACCCTGGAAGATCTACAATATAAAATTTTTCATTAATCAAATAATAATTTATTGACCTTGTTTTTCCTGGAGTGGAACTAATTTTTGCAAGATCCTTTCTGTTAAACAAGGAATTTATAAAAGAAGATTTTCCAACATTTGACCTGCCACAAAGGATGATTTCCGGTTTTTTATTTTCCGGAAGCTGAGAAACATTATATACTGATTTAACAAATTCTAGTTTCTTAAACATTAATTATTATTTTAAAATAAAAAAGACGCCCAGAGAGCGTCCTTAGAATCGTAAAAGATCAATCTATTTTTTATCTGAAGATTCTTCCAAAACCTGAGCCTCATCCATATTCGGATTTTGTTCAGCTTCTTTTTTAGATTCTTTCCGAGTTTGCCTCTTCTCTTTCTGTGTTTCAGCTTTAGCATTGGCAACATCATTATAATCAACTAATTCAATAACAGCCATGGAAGCAGAATCTCCAATCCTATTACCAAGTTTTACAACGCGAGTATATCCACCAGGCCTTTCACCAATTTTAGGAATTATTTCATTAAATAATTCTTTGACAACATCTTTATCATGTATTACACTCATTATTTGCCTTCTGGCATGTAGACTATTTTTTCTAGCTTTTGTAATCAAAGATTCCACATAACTTCTTGCTTCTTTTGCTTTAGCAAGAGTTGTTTTAATCCTTTTATGTTTCAATAAAGAAGTTGCAAGGGAACTTAATAATGCTGCACGATGACTTGCGGTTCTTCCTAATTTTCTATGTCTAACTCTATGTCTCATTAATTAACCTTTAAATCAAAATTATGTGGTTTCTGTTTCTTCTTTAAGATATTTATCTATATCCATACCGAATTCAAGGCCAAGGTTTTCAACAATTTCCATTAATTCAGCAAGCGATTTTCTACCGAAGTTTCTAAATCTAAGCATTTCAGATTCATCTCTTTTAACAAGGTCGGCTAAATTTTTAATATTAGCAGCCTTCAAACAGTTGTGCGATCTAACACTTAATTCTAGATCATCAACACTGGTTAAGAGAATTCTTTTAATTCTTTCTTTTTCGCTATCCTTCTGGCTAACAGCTTGTTCTTCTTCCTGATCAATATCGAAATTGATAAAAAGCTGAATATGATCTCTCAATATTTTAGCTGCCTGCGTAAGTGCATCATCCGGAGTAATTGAGCCATCAGTAGCGATCTCAATTGTTAATTTTTCAAAATCGTTTTTATCACCGATTCTAACATTTTCAACATCAAATTTTACATTTTTAATTGGGGTAAATATTGAATCAATCGGAATAACACCGATAGTATAATCCGGAGAAACATTTTCTGCAGCAGGGATATAACCTTTACCTTTGCCAACTCTAAGTTCAATATCAAACTTTGCACTTTTATTCAGAGAAGCAATATGCAAGTCGGGATTCAATATTTCTATTTCCGCACTATTTTTCTGAATATCACCGGCAATCCATTCGCCTTCTCCATTAAAGGAAATATCAATTTTATTGGGCTTTTTATTAAGCAACTTCATTCTAACCTGTTTAAGGTTCAGAATTATTTCAGAAACATCTTCAACAACACCTTCTATCGTAGTAAATTCATGCAAAACACCGCTGAATTTTACAGCAGTGATAGCTGCACCTGTTAAGGATGATAAAAGAACCCGCCTGATAGAATTACCCAACGTAACCCCATAACCTCTTTCCAGAGGCTGGAGCGAAAACCTGCCTGAAGTATTTGTATAACTTGCTTCATCAAGAACAACGGCTTCCGGCATTTTTAAATATGAAACACTCATTTTTAATCCTCTAAAGAAATCTTAAAAAAATATTTTTTATTTTGAATAAAGCTCAACTACCAATTGCTCATTGGCATTTAGAGGAACATCGGCTCTTTCGGGAACCTGAAGAAAAGTTCCAGAAAGAGAGGCTTTATCTATAGACAACCAGGAATATGTATTATCTTTAACTCTTTTCAAAGAATTATGAATCAGATCCAATTTCTTGCTTTTGTCTTTAATTTTAATGATATCACCGGCATCAAGAATAAATGAAGGAATATCAACCAGCCTTTCATTCACAGTAATATGTCTATGTCTGATCAATTGTCTAGCTTGTTTTCTAGAAGAAGCAAAACCGAGCCTATAGACAACGTTATCAAGCCTGCTTTCCAAGAATTTAACTAAGTTATCACCAGTAATTCCTTTAAGCTTATTAGCTTTTTCAAAATAATTTCTAAACTGGGTTTCGAGAAGTCCATATGATCTTTTAATTTTTTGTTTTTCTCTTAACTGAATTCCATATTCAGAAACCTTTGCTCTTCTAGAAACACCATGCTGACCTGGAGGATAATTTCTTTGTTCTACAGGGCATTTATCGGTATAACATTTTTGTCCTTTCAAAAACAATTTTTGCTTTTCTCTTCTACATAATTTACAAACTGAATCGGTGTATCTTGCCATTAACTAGTTCTCCAATAAATTAAACTCTTCTTTTCTTAGGTGGTCTACATCCATTATGAGGGATAGGAGTCACGTCTTTTATTGAACTTATCTCAAGACCGGCAGTATTCAAAGCTCTAATAGCAGCTTCTCTGCCTGAACCAGGTCCTTTCACAAAAACGTCTATTTTTCTTAATCCTAACTCAAAAGCTTCTTTCGCTGCAGCCTCAGCCGAAACCTGAGCAGCAAAGGGAGTATTTTTTCTTGATCCTTTAAATCCATTTTTGCCAGCAGATGACCAGGCAATAGTATTCCCATATATATCTGTTATTGATACAATAACATTATTGAATGTTGCTTTAATGTGAGCAACGCCATTAGCATCAACATGTGTTTTCTTTTTTGCTTTTTTTACAACTTTAGCCAAAACTAAACCTCCAGGTTATCAAACTTTATTTCTTAGATGGTGCCTTTTTCTTACCGGCAACTGTTTTCCTCTTACCTTTCCGGGTACGTGAATTTGTTCTTGTTCTTTGTCCTCGAGCAGGGAGACTTTTTCGATGTCTAAGACCTCTATAAGAACCAATGTCCATGAGCCTTTTAATATTCTGTTGAACTTCGGACCTTAAAGCTCCTTCCACCTTATACTCTGATGTAAGAATAGCCCTGATCTGAGCTACTTCTTCATCTGTCAAATCTGATACTTTTTTATCAGGATTAACCTTAGCTTTTTCCAAAACCGAAGCAGAAACATTTTCTCCGACTCCAAATATATACTGAAGTCCAAACAAAATTTTTTTATTTTTAGGCAAATCTACACCAGCTATACGGGCCAATTATCTTCTCCTTAATTAAAATTAACCTTGACGTTGTTTATGTTTAGGATTCTTACAAATAACTTTAACAACGCCCTTACGTTTAATAATTTTGCAGTTATCACAGATTTTTTTTACTGATGCTCTAACTTTCATTTACTCTCCACAATCTACTTATATCTATAGGTAATTCTACCTTTGGTTAAATCATAGGGAGAAAGCTCAATAGAGACTTTATCACCTACTAAGATTTTAATAAAATGCATTCTCATTTTACCAGAAATATGGGCAAGGATCACATGCCCATTATCTAACCTGACTTTAAAATGAGCATTGGGCAAAGTTTCTGTTACAATTCCATCGACCTTAATTGGACCTTGTTTTGACATCAACTTACCGTAAGAATTTCTGGTTTATCGTTCAAAATCAAAACCGTATGTTCAAAATGAGCAGAAGGTTTACCATCCGCAGTTAAAACAGTCCAACCATCAGAAGCTGTTTTAACAGAATAATCTCCAGCATTGACCATAGGTTCTATAGCGATAGTCATGCCATTTTTTAATTTTGAACCTGTTCCTTTTTTACCATAATTTGGTATCGATGGATCCTCATGTAAAAATTTACCAACACCGTGACCGCAAAGTTCTCTTACAACAGAAAATCCATTTGATTCGACATATTCCTGAACTGCTCCCGATATGTCATGGACTTTATTTTCGGAGATTGCTTCTTCAATCCCAATGTAAAGAGATTTTTCGGTTACTTCCAAAAGTCGTATTTTTTCTTCCGAAATATCACCAACTGGGACAGTTAAGGCAGCATCACCGAAATAACCATTCTTATTGATACCAACATCGATTGAGATAATCTCACCATTTTTAAGAACTCTATTTCCAGGAATACCATGAACAATTTCATCATCAACTGAAGTACAAAGAGCTGCCGGAAAACCTGCCGCTCCTCCCTGTGAATAACCTTTAAAAGCAGCAAGGGCATTGTTACTAAGAATATAATCTTCTGCAATCTGATCCAATTCTTTTGTCGTAACCCCAGGTCTAATATATTTTTTAACTAATTGCAAAGTTTCGGCAACAATTTTACAGCTAAGACGTATATAATCAATTTCTTTTTTACTTTTAATTAATATCACAATGTTTTATCTTCGTCCTTTAATCTTTCCGGATTTCATAAAACCATCATAATGTCTCATTAACAAATGCGACTCAATTTGCTGCAAAGTATCCAGAGCAACTCCAACAATGATCAACAGACTTGTGCCTCCAAAAAACTGAGAGAACCCTGATGATATTCCCCAAGCAGAAACAAAAGCGGGAAGTATTGCAATTATTGCTAAGAAAAAAGAACCCGGCAAAGTTATTTTAGTTAAAATATTGTCAATAAACTCGGATGTTTGTTTTCCTGGTCTAATACCAGGAATAAACCCTCCCTGTTTTTTCATATTATCAGCAACATCTTTAGGATTAAAAGCAATAGCAGTATAAAAGTATGTAAAAAATATAATCATCAAAGCATAAATAAATGAATAAACAGGAGATTGGTAATGAAAATAACCAGCAACACCCATCAAGAATTCATTATTCGGGAAAAAAGATAATACTGTATTAGGTATAAACATGATAGACTGAGCAAAAATAATAGGCATAACTCCTGCAGTATTTACACGAAGAGGAATATACTGTGTAACACCGCCATAGACCTTTCTACCTACTACTCTTTTTGCATATTGAACTGGAATTCTTCTAGTGCCCTGAGTAACCAATACGACACCAGCAATAATTAGAACCATAAAGAATAGGATAATAAATTCTATAATTATGCTTCTCTGACCCGCAGAGATTAATCTTACCTCGTCTAATATTGCAAAAGGGAATCTATTTATAATGCCTATGAAAATAATTAATGAAATACCATTGCCTATACCTTTATCGGTTATCTGTTCACCTAACCACATCATAAATATTGTTCCTGAAGTCAATACCAGAACAGTTGAAATAGTCCATACAAATCCCTGAACTGAAGCCGGGACAATCGGAATTCCCTGATAGTTTTGATTCAATAATTTTATAGTAACTCCCCAAGCCTGAAGACCAGCTATTAAAACTGTTCCATACCGAGTAAGCTGAGTAATTTTTTTACGTCCTTCCTCTCCTTCCTGCTGTAATTTCTGGAAATAAGGAATAACAGCCCCCATAAGCTGCAAAATAATTGAAGCGGATATATAGGGCATTATTCCAAGAGCAAAAATAGCGGCATTTGAGAATGCCCCTCCTACAAACAGATCATATAATCCAAAGAGATTATCTGATGTAGCATGTTTAGCGCTTTCTGCAACCAAAGCCGCATCAATACCGGGAATTGTAATATGAGCCCCAATTCTTACAATAGTTAAAAGAGCAAGAGTATAGAGAATTCTCTGGCGAAGCTCATGAATTTTAAAGATATTTCTGAAAGTTTCTGTAAAATTTGCCATTTATTTCAATTTATATCAATTTAATAGAACCACCAGCAGCTTCAATTTTTTCTTTTGCTGATTGGCTGATTGCATTTACTTCAACCTGAAAAAGGGATTTTAATTCACCATTTCCCAAAATTTTGACAGGTTGTTTAACATTTGAAATTAATCCAGCATTCTTCAATGATTCAGGATTTACGATACCATTTAATTTGCTTGCATTTTTTTCGAGCAAATCAACATTAACAACTTGGGAGTATACCTTAAAAATATTAGTGAAACCAAATTTAGGAATTCTTCTTTGAAGAGGCATCTGACCTCCTTCAAACCAAGCCTTATGATTAGCACCTGAACGTGACATCTGTCCATTCATTCCCTTGGTAGCTGTACCACCATGTCCAGATCCTTCACCCCGCCCAATTCTTTTCCTGTTTTTTCTTGAACCAGGTGCATATTTCAAATTACTTAACATATCCATTATTAATACCTTTTCTTATTCTTTTATATCTTCAAACTTAACAAGATGAATGACTTTATTGATCATACCTCTAATTTGTGGTGAATCATTATGAATTTTTACCCAATTAGGTCTCCCTAATCCTAAAGCTTCAATAGTTAATTTCTGTCTTTTAGGTCTGTCAATAATACTTCTAATCTGAGTTATTTTAATTTTTCCCATTCTATCCTCGCTTAAGCATTAAATAATTCATTTATGGTCATTCCTCTTTTAAATGCCATTTTTTTAGCATCAGTTAGATTTAACAGACCATTAAGAGTGGCTTTAACCTGGTTGTGTGGATTGCTTGACCCCAAAGATTTTGTTAAAATATCCTGTACGCCTGCAGCTTCCAAGATTGCACGAACACCACCACCAGCAATCAAACCAGTACCAGGAGAAGCGGGTTTCAATAAAACCCTTCCTGCGCCAAATTTGCCGATAATTTCATGAGCAACAGTTCCCTTAATAATAGAAACTTTGACTAAGTTTTTTTTTGCGTCATCAATACCTTTTGAAATGGCATCTGTTACTTCATTTGCTTTTCCTAAGCCGACACCGACAGTACCACTACCGTTCCCAACAACTACGATTGCGTTAAAGCTGAAACGGCGCCCACCTTTAACTACCTTAGCAACCCTGTTAATATGGACGACTTTTTCTTTTAGTCCTTCTATTTCATTCTGTTTTACATTTTTCAATTAAATCTCCAACACACTTTTACTTATTTCAAAATACAAGAAAATATTTACTATTTTTTCAAGAAATCCAAAATATACTGCTGCCGGAAGAGGACTCGAACCTCTACAGACGCCTCCAAAGGGCGTAGTCCTGCCATTAGACGATCCGGCAATGATAGTTTTACTCATTGCTAAAACTTTAAGCCTCCCTCTCGAGCACCATCGGCTAAAGCCTGGATCCGACCATGATATCTATAGCCGTTTCTGTCAAAAACAACCGACAAAATATTTTGTTCAAGAGCTTTTTTAGCAACAAGATTTCCAACCAATTTACTTTTTGCTAATTTGCCCTTTGCATTTTTAATTACCTCAGCGAGTTCTTTTGAAAGGGAAGAAGCTGCCGCTAGAGTTTTGCCTGACCTGTCATCAATAACCTGAGCATAGACATTATCCAAGCTGCGATACACAGTGAGTCTAGGTCTTTCAGGTTCACCAAATATTTTTTTTCTGGTTTTTAATTTTGAACGTAATCTGCTGTTATTATTTCTATTTATCATTTTTAACTAAACTCCGCTAAATTTACTTGCCTGCAGTTTTACCGGCTTTTCTTTGAATAATTTCGTTAGAATACTTTATTCCTTTGCCTTTATAGGGTTCAGGTTTTCTAATTGATCTAATTTTAGCTGCAATCATGCCAACAAGCTGTTTATCAATTCCCGAAATAACAATCTGTGTAGGAGAAGGAGCAACCAGATTTATGCCTTCAGGCGGCATAAAGTAAATAGGGTGAGAATAGCCGATATTCAATAATAGATTTTTGCCTTTCAATTCAGCTTTATAGCCTACGCCAACTATATCGAGAGTTTTAGAATAAGCTACAGTTACGCCATTAATCATATTTTGAATCAAAGATCTTGTTAAACCATGCAAGGCTTTATTTACTCTCAAATCGTCTGGTCTAGTTACCATTAATTCATTAGTATTTAATTCGACTTTTATATTAGAATTAAACGAATATTCCAATTCCCCCTTGGGACCTTTAACACTCACATTATTCTCGAGGACCTTAATAGTCACATCCTTAGGAATTATTATCGGTTTTTTACCTATTCTAGACACTATAAAACTCCATTCAATAAATTACCAGATATAACAAACGACTTCACCGCCAATAGAACCTTTTCTAGCTTCTTTATCGGTGAGAAGTCCTTTTGAGGTCGATACAACAGCAATACCCAACCCGTTAAGCACCCTAGGTATATCAGACGAATTTTTGTAAACCCTTAAACCAGGAGTACTGATTCTTCTTAGCCCACTAATTGCTGATAAACCATTTCTATACTTTAACTGAACACGAATAATATTCTGCTTATTATCCTCAATCACTGAAAAATCTTCAATAAAATTTTGTTTTTTAAGAATTTCAGCTAAATTTTTCTTCATAAAAGAAGAAGGGATATCTACTCTTGGCTTTTTAGCTTTAGCAGCATTTCTAATACGTGTTAAAAAATCTGAAATAGGATCTGTTACGGGCATTTTTTTCTCCTTTACCAACTTGCCTTTTTTAATCCGGGAATCTCACCTTTCAGGGCCATTTCCCTTAATACCAAACGGGATATACCGAATTTACGGTGAAATCCTCTTGCTCTTCCAGTAAACATACAGCGATTATGAAGTCTTACTTTTGATGAATTTTTAGGAAGTTTTTGAAGACCTTCAGAATCACCTTTTGCCTTCAATTCTTTTCTCAATTTTGCATATTTTTCAACAAGTACGCGTCTTTTTTCTTCTCTTGCTATTAAACAAAGTCTGGCCATCAAAACTCCTGTTAAGCTGATTTAATTTCTTTTTTTCTAAATGGAACACCAAAAGCCTGGAGAAGCTCATAAGCTTCATTATCATTTGGGGCTGTAGTTACAAAAGTGATATCCATTCCTAAAACTTTACTTATTTTATCGACATTTATTTCGGGAAAAATGATTTGCTCTTTAATACCGATGGTATAATTACCACGTCCATCGAAAGATTTATCAGAAAGGCCCCTAAAATCTCTTACGCGAGGTAAAGCAATATTGAGTAACCGATCCATGAATTCATACATCCTTTCCTGTCTGAGAGTAACCATACACCCAATATTAACACCTTCCCTCAATTTAAAGTTAGAGATAGCTCTTTTAGCTTTTCTAATACTTGGTTTCTGACCAGTAATAGTTTCTAGTTCTTTAGCAGCTTCTTCAATTAATTTTGCATCTGAAACTGCAGCACCGACTCCCATATTTACAACGATTTTGTGAAGTTTTGGCACTTGCATAATGCTTTTATAATTAAATTTTTTCATTAAAGAAGGGGTTATTTCTTTTTTATAAAATTCGGCCAAACGAGTTGGAATTTGAATTTTAACTTCTTTTTCAGCAGGTTTTGCAGTTTTAGACTCTTTTTTAGGGACTTTTGCTACTTTTTCAGTGCCCTTTAAAGTCTTTTCCGCAACCTTTGCTGGTTTTTCTTCAGCAGTATCTTTTTTTGTTTTCTTATCAGCCATTTAAAATCTAACCTTAATATTAATATTAAACCATTTCACCGCTAACCCTGCTAACACGGGCTCTTTTCTTTTTACCGGTCTTCTCATCTAAAATAATCTGTGCGCCTAATCTTGTTGGTTCATTCGTTTTAGAATCTATTAACATAACATTGGAGACATGAATAGGTGACTCCTTTTCAAGAATTCCGCCCTGGGGATTTTTTTGGCTTGGCTTAGTATGCCTTTTCCTTAAATTTATACCCTCGACTATCACTCTTGAAACCTTGGGGAATACTTTTAATACTTTTCCAGTTTTTCCTTTATCATTTCCGGAGATTACCATTACATTATCGCTTTTACGAATTTTCATTTACCTAAAATCCTTATAATACTTCTGGAGCTAAAGAAACTATTTTCATAAATTGTTTTTCTCTTAGTTCTCTTGCAATAGGACCAAAGATACGTGTTCCCTTCGGTTCATTCTGATTTGTAATAAGAACTGCAGCATTTTCATCAAATCTTATATACGTACCATCTTTTCTTCTAACTTCTTTTTTAGTACGAACTATTACTGCACGAGATACTTCACCTTTTTTTACAGTTCCATTGGGGATAGCAGATTTAATGGCCACGACAATAGTATCGCCAACACTGGCATATTGCCTACCGCTACCGCCAAGTACCCGGATACATCTACATCTTTTTGCGCCTGAATTATCAGCCACTATTAAATTTGTTTCTTCCTGAATCATTATTAAATAACTCCTTAATTACTTGGCTTTTTCCACAATTTCTACCAGGCGCCATCTTTTTCTTAAACTTAAAGGACGCGTTTCCATTATTTTTACTTTATCACCAATCTGGCAAACATTTTTTTCATCATGAGCCATTAATTTAGTGGTTTTCTTGTAATATTTTTTATAAATAGGATGAGGAACTTTACGTTCAATGGCAACGCTAACTGTTTTATCCATTTTATTACTAATAACCACGCCAATTCTTGTTTTTCTTAATGCGCGTTCCATTAAACTTTGACTCCTTCTTTTGGGGTGGATTTTTCAGCTTCTCTTTCCTTCAAAACTGTTTTCATTTTCGCAAGATCTTTCTTGGTTAATTTTAATTTTGAAGTATTTGTCAGTTGTTTCAGCTGATGAGCAAAACGTAAATCCACAAGATTCTTTTCTTCTTCTTCAATCCTTTTTACAAGTTCTTCTGATTTTAATTCTCTTATTTCATGAATTTTCATATCATAATGCCTTTCTAAGTTTATTCATAATCCGGTCTTGCGACCACTTTGCATTTAATAGGCAGTTTATAGGAACAAGTCGACAAAGCCTCATGTGCTAATTCTTTAGAAACCCCTGAGACCTCAAACAGAACCCTTCCAGGTTTAATAACTGCGACCCAGAACTCAGGTCCTCCTTTGCCTTTACCCATTCTAGTTTCGAGAGGTTTTTTAGAAACAGGTTTATCCGGAAAAATTCTTATCCAAACCTTACCGTCTCGTTTCATTTTTCTTGATAAAGCAACACGGCATGCCTCAATCTGCCTGCTTGTAATCCAATGGCATTCCATTGCTTTTAATCCAAAATCTCCAAAAGCAATAGTGCTGCCACGATAAGCTTTACCGGTCATTCTTCCGCGTTGTGATTTTCTGTATTTTACTCTCTTTGGCATTAACATGATTTATAAACTCCGGTATATTATTCAGTAACTCTTTTTCCTAAAATCTCTCCACGGCAAATCCAAACTTTTATGCCAATAGAACCATAAATAGTTTCAGCTCTTCCATTTGCATAATCAATATCTGCACGTAATGTATGCAAAGGAATTCTACCATCTTTATACTGCTCGGTCCGTGCCATTTCTGCACCGCCGAGACGACCTGCGCACATAATTCTAATACCTTCGGCACCCATTCTCATCGCAGCAGTAATGGCCATTTTCATGGCTCTTCTGAAAGAAACTCTTCCTTCAATCTGGTTAGCGATATTTTCAGCAACCAAATAAGCATCCAATTCAGGACGTTTGATTTCAGAAATCTGTACCTTAACATCTTTGTCAGTAACCTGTCTTAATTCCTGTTCAAGCTGAGTAATTTCTTTTCCACTTTTGCCGATTACAACTCCCGGACGTGAAGTATATATCGTAAGGATAATATTTTTTGATGTCCTGTCAATAACAATTCTAGAGATCCCTGCTTTTTTAAGTCTATTCCGTACATAATTTCTTAATCTTTCATCTTCTTTTAACTTAGCAGCATAGCTTTTATTTTCATACCAATTAGAGTCCCAGCCTCTAATGATTCCAACTCTTAAACCAACAGGGTGCGTTTTCTGTCCCAAAAATATCCTCCTAAGCTTTAGTTGCTACAACTATTGTTAAATGACATGATCTTTTCCTAATTTTATAAGCGCGCCCCATAGGAGCGGGCGAAATTCTTTTTAATGTAGGCCCCTGATTAACGAAAACTTCTTTTACAAAAAAATCTGAGGGTTCATGTTTTGAAGATTCATCCTTATTCATCAAATTAGCTATTGCTGATCTTAACACTTTTTCTGCATCCTTAGAAGCATGTTTTGGCTGAAAATGTAGAACTTCAAGTGCTTTTTCAACTGACACTCCACGAATAAGATCAACAACCAAACGCATTTTTCTTGGTGATGAACCGATATATCTATGTATTGCTTTTGCTTCCATTTTTCCTCAAAACTCTTTTCTTTATTTTACCTTAGATGCTTTTTCTGCTTTAGTGCCAGGATGACCTCTGAAAATCCGTGTTGGAGAAAATTCCCCCAATTTATGACCGACCATATTTTCAGTTATATAAACAGGGATCATTTTATTTCCATTATGAACAGCAATAGTATGACCGACAAAATCTGGAGTAATAGTAGAAGATCTAGACCATGTTTTTAATATCTTCTTTTGATTATTTTCATTCATCTTAGAAATTTTATCCATCAATTTATAATCGATATATGGACCTTTTTTAACTGATCTTGGCATAATTAACTCTACTATTTACGTCTTTTGATAATAAACTTATTTGATTGTTTTTTATGTTTCCTAGTTTTAAGGCCCTTAGCTTTTTGACCCCATGGTGATACTGGATGTCCGCCACCAGAAGTTTTTCCTTCACCACCTCCCATTGGATGATCAACAGGATTCATAGCAACTCCTCTAACATGAGGTCTTATGCCTAACCAGCGTGATCTGCCAGCTTTACCCAAGCTAATATTTTCCTGTTCAGAATTGCCAACTACACCGTAAGTAGCCATACAATTTAATCTGATCAATCTAATTTCACCAGAAGGCATTTTTAACTGCGCATGATCACCTTCTTTTGCCATAACCTGCAAGGAGGCGCCGGCACTTCTTCCTAACTGACCGCCTTTACCCGGTTTTATTTCAACGTTATGGACAAAACTGCCTAATGGCATTTCTTTTAAGGGGAGTGCATTTCCTATAGTAATATCACTTCCAGGGCCTGAAATCACTTTATCACCAACTTTTAATCCTTCAGGAGCTAAAATATATCTTTTTTCACCATCAGAATAATGGAGAAGAGCAATACGGGAAGTTCTGTTAGGGTCATATTCTATTGAGAAAACTTTAGCTGGAATACCTTGCTTATCTCTGTTAAAGTCAATTATTCGGTACTGCCTTTTATGTCCGCCACCTCTATGACGAGCCGTGACCCGACCATGATTATTTCTACCACCTGATTTTGTCAAATAAACGGTCAAGGACTTTTCAGGAGTAGTCTTGGTAATCTCATCGAATGATGAATTCGATCTGAATCTAGTACCCGGCGTTACCGGTTTTAATTTATTAATAGCCATTATTTTGTCCTATAATCAATATCTATACTTGTTCAAACAATTCAATAGTCTCACCTTTTTTTAGGGTAATAACTGCTTTTTTGGATTTTGCAGTTTTTCCTGTAAAACGTCCACTTTTTCTAAATTGTGTTTTCATTTTACCCGGATGGTTAATAGTTCTTATACTAACTACATGAACATTGAATTTTTTTTCAACTGCTTTAGCTATTTCGATCTTATTGGAAGCCGGATTAACAAGGAATCCGTACTTACCCAATGAAGAAGAAATATTGGTCATTTTTTCAGTAATTAAAGGTCTAATCAAAATCTGATGCATTTTAGACAACTCCTGTGGTATTTGCAAAGGTTCTTTTTATCGATTCAACAGCACTTTTTTGAAGAACCAATACCTGATTATTCAATATATCATATGTAGAAGCATTTGCGGCTTCCAGAATATTAACTTTAGGAATATTTCTACCGGCTTTATAAATTGTTTCATTATAACTGCCTGTAAGAACCAAAACTTTTTTACCACGAATTTTCAAGTCACTTAATATTTTAGAAAAATCCTTAGTTTTAGTATTTTCAAGAGTGAAATCCTCTACAATGAGAATCTGATTATCTTTTACCTTATAAGAAAGAGCAGATTTTCTAGCAAGTCTTTTTAATTTTTTAGTCAGATCCTGACGGTAATCTCTTGGACGTGGTCCGAAGATTGTACCTCCACCGACCCATAGGGGAGATCTTGAGGTTCCTGCTCTTGCTCCTCCTCTGCCTTTCTGTTTCCAAGGTTTTTTACCTCCACCTCTAACCTCACCGCGTTCCTTGGATTTGGAAGTACCTTGTCTTTGGTTAGCCAAGTAAGCTTTTACAGCAAGATAAATTGCATGATCGTTTGGCTCTACTCCAAAAATATCATCCGATAATTCTAATTGTTCACCGGAAGCAGTACCATCAATTTTAAAAATATCTAATTTCATTTTACACCGATTACTTCTTAATCAATTCTACAATTGTGTTGATAGAACCAGGAACAGCACCTTTAACCAGAATTAAATTCTGTTCAGGCAAGATTTTAACAACACTTAAATTTGAGATGGTTACATTTTCATAACCCATACGACCGGCCATCCTTTGCCCTTTAAATACTCTAGAAGGATACGAGCTGGATCCAATTGATCCAGGAGCTCGAAGTCTGTCGCTCTGGCCATGAGTAGTGCCACCCACTCCGCTAAAACCATGACGTCTCATAACTCCCTGAAATCCCTTACCCTTACTTTTAGATCTGATTTTTATTTTTTCACCTTCTTTGAAAAAGTCGACTTTAATTTCGTCACCGATCTTATAATTTGCGATCTCGAGAAATCTGAATTCCTTCAAAATATAAGAAGGGGTCAAGTTATTTTTCTTATATTGGCCCAATACAGGTTTAGAGATGTTTTTCTCTTTTCTTGAGCCAAAACCTAACTGCAGAGCTTGATAACCATCTTTTTCAGCGGTTTTAATAGTAACTACCTGACAAGGGCCTGCTTGTATAACTGTAACCGGGACAATATTCCCGTCATTGTTATAAACACTGGACATTCCCATTTTTCTTCCTATAATACCAGACATCTTAACTCCCAAATTCATTAAAGCTTAATCTCAATATCAACTCCTGCCGGAATATCTAACTTACTTAAAGAGTCGATGGTTTTATTATTTGAATTATGAATATCAATAATTCTTTTATGTGCTCTGGTTTCAAACTGCTCTCTTGATTTTTTATCAACGTGAGGAGATCTTAAAACGGTATAAACAGTTCTTTTTGTCGGGAGCGGGATAGGGCCAGACACAACCGCACCAGTACTTCTTACAGTTTTAATAATTTTTTCAGTTGACTTATCAATCAAAATATGATCGTACGATTTCAATTTAATTCTTATCTTTTGACCGGGCACTTAAAAACTCCTTTAATTAGACACAAAAAGGGAGTTGATAACTCCCTTAATGGCCAGAATTAACTTTTATTCTATAATTTTAGTTACTAATCCAGCACCAACAGTTCTGCCACCCTCACGGATAGCAAAACGCAGACCTTCTTCCATAGCAATAGTTGTAATCAATTCTATTGATAAATTGATATTATCACCTGGCATAACCATTTCAGTTCCAGCAGGAAGTGTAGCTACACCCGTAACATCTGTTGTTCTAAAATAGAACTGAGGTCTATATCCATTGAAGAAAGGAGTATGACGTCCACCTTCTTCTTTTGAAAGGATATAAACTTTCCCTTCAAATTTCTTATGTGGTGTGATAGAACCGGTTTTAGCTAAAACCATTCCTCTTTCAATTTCATTCTTATCAATACCTCTTAACAATATTCCGGCATTGTCGCCAGCCATAGCTGCGTCTAATTCTTTTCTGAACATTTCAATACCGGTTACAACTGTTTTCTTATGTAATCCCAAACCAATTAACTCAACTTCTTCCTGAATTTTAACCTGACCTCTCTCAACTCTTCCGGTAGCAACTGTTCCGCGTCCTGTAATTGAAAAAACGTCTTCAACCGGCATCAAGAATGGTTTAGCAGAATCCCTGTTTGGAAGAGGGATATAATTATCTACTGCATCCATAAGTTCCCAAATACAGTTGTATCTTTCGTCGGTCGTTTCCGCATTACTTGCGCCAGCTTCAAGAGCTCGTAAAGCAGAACCCTTAATAATCGGGATTTCATCTCCAGGAAACTCATAATAATTCAATAAATCTCTTAATTCAACTTCAACCAGCTCAATCAATTCCGGGTCATCAACCATATCAATTTTATTCATAAATACTACAATCTTAGGAACACCAACCTGACGAGCAAGAAGGATGTGTTCTCTGGTTTGTGGCATTGGACCATCAGTTGCAGCAACAACAAGGATAGCTCCATCCATTTGGGCAGCACCAGTAATCATATTCTTTATATAATCAGCGTGACCTGGGCAGTCTACATGCGCATAATGTCTTTTAGCTGTTGAATATTCAACGTGAGCTGTTGCAATCGTAATACCTCTTTCTCTTTCTTCAGGAGCATTATCAATGGAATCAAATGTTCTAATTTGTGATAAGCCCTTTCTAGCGAGAGCCATAGTGATGGCAGCTGTCAGTGTAGTTTTACCATGATCTACGTGACCAATTGTGCCTACGTTAACGTGAGGTTTACTCCTATCAAATTTTTCTTTTGCCATCTAAATCTCCTTCGATTTTATTAATTTTTTAATTTTTATTTTTATGCAGAAATTGATTTTTTACCTAAAGTTTTTTCTGCGATTTCTTCTGCCACACTCTTAGGAACCTCGGAATAATGTGCAAATTGCATAGAATAAATAGCGCGACCCTGAGTCATTGATCTCAACACAGTGGCATAACCAAACATTTCCGAAAGAGGAACAGTCGCTTTTATTACCTGAGCATCTTTTCTAGCATTAAACCCTTCGATCTTTCCTCTGCGAGAGTTCAAATCACCCATTACATCTCCCAAATATTCTTCAGGAGTAACAACTTCGACATCCATTATAGGTTCAAGAAGAATCGGTTTAGCTTTCCTGGCTCCTTCCTTGAATGCCATTGAGCCGGCAACTTTAAAAGAAATTTCATCAGAATCAACATCATGATAGGATCCATCATATATTTTCGCTTTAATATCCACCACCGGGAATCCAGCAATAACTCCGTTTCTCATTGATTCCTGAATTCCAGCTGAAACAGCCGGGATATATTCCTTAGGAACAACGCCACCTACGATAGCATTTATAAATTCATATCCTTTCCCAGGTTCATTTGGACTAAATTCAACATAAACATGCCCAAATTTACCACGTCCGCCGGATTGTTTTACAAATTTACCTTCAGCATTTACCTTCTGAGTAATTGTTTCTCTGTAAGCGACCTGAGGTTTTCCAACATTTGCTTCAACCTTAAATTCTCTTTTCATTCTATCAACAAGAATTTCTAGGTGAAGTTCACCCATTCCACTTATTAGAGTCTGTCCTGTTTCTTCATCAACTTTAATTCTAAATGTTGGATCTTCATCGGCCAGTTTAACTAATGATTCAGATAATTTATCCTGGTCTGCTTTTGTTTTAGGTTCAATAGCAATTTGAATAACGGGTTCAGGAAATATTATTTTTTCCATTACCACGGGATCATGTTCAGAACAAAGGGTATCGCCAGTTTTTGTAAATTTTAGGCCAACAGCGGCAGCGATATCGCCGGCTCTAACTTCATCAACTTCTTCACGATGATTTGCATGCATCTGAAGGAGTCGACTGATTCTTTCCTTTTTACCACTAACAGAATTCAACACATAGGAGCCTGCTTTTAGTGTGCCAGCATAGACTCTGAAAAACGTCAATTTACCGACGAAAGGATCAGTCATAATTTTAAATGCAAGGGCAGTAAATTTTTCGTCAGCACTTATAGTTCTTTTAACTTTATCATTTATTCCGATATGATGAGCTTCAATTTCTTTCGCATCAAGCGGAGAAGGTAATAAATCAACAACAGAATCCAATAGCTGCTGAACTCCCTTATTCTTAAATGCAGATCCGCAAAGAACAGGGATTATTTTTGCTTCAATAGTGGCCTGTCTTAAAACTTTTTTAATTTCAGCTTCACTGATTTCCTTTCCTTCAAGATATTTTTCAAGAAGGGTGTCATCTACATCAGAAACAGCATCAAGCATTTCTGTTCTGAATTTATTAGCAACAGCAAGAAGATCATGAGGGATATCCATCTCATCAAAGGTTGCGCCAAAAGTTTCCTCATGATACATCCTAGCTTTAAAAGTTATTAAGTCAATAACTCCGGCAAACATATCTCCCTCGCCAATCGGAAGATTTATCGGTATTGCATTAGCAGCCAACCGATCTTTCATCATTTGAACGGCACTATAAAAATCTGCACCAGTTCTGTCCATCTTGTTAATAAAGGCTATTCTAGGGACAGCATATTTATCTGCCTGTCTCCAGACAGTTTCAGATTGGGGTTCAACACCACCGACAGCACAAAATAATGCAACGGCACCATCTAATACTCTTAAGGATCTTTCAACCTCAACCGTAAAATCAACATGTCCGGGAGTATCGATAATATTTATTTGATGATCATTCCAAAAACAAGTAGTGGCAGCACTGGTTATAGTAATACCACGTTCCTTTTCCTGTTCCATCCAGTCCATTGTAGCCGCACCGTCATGAACTTCACCAATTCTATGCAACTTACCGGTATAAAACAAAATTCGCTCGGTAGTGGTAGTTTTACCAGCATCGATATGCGCCATTATACCGATATTTCTAACCTTATCTATTGGGAATCTTAAAGCCATTCAGTTCTTAATTACCTTATCTTAAATTCATTATTATTTTCAAATCGTATCATTACCATTTAAAGTGAGCAAACGCTTTATTTGCTTCAGCCATTTTATGTGTGTCTTCTTTTTTCTTTACAGCGGAGCCTTCATTGTTTGAAGCCGAGATTAATTCTGAGGCTAATTTTGAAGACATCGATTTTTCATTTCTTGAACGAGCATATGTTTTCAGCCATCTCATAGCAAGAGCGGTTCTTCTTTCGGGTCTTACTTCAGTAGGAACCTGATAAGTCGCTCCACCTACTCTTCTGCTTCTAACTTCAATTAAAGGAGCTGCATTATTTAAAGCTTTTTTAAATATTTCGAGTCCGGGTTTTTTTGTTCTTTCTTCAATTATATCCAGCGCCTTATAAACAACATACCTGGCTACTGATTTTTTACCATCATACATAATAGAATTTATAAATCTACCGATCATTATGTCATTAAATTTAGGATCGGGTTTTAAAAATCTTTTTTCCGCTCTTTTCTTTCTCATAATTTATTTCGCTTTTGGTTTTTTAGTACCATATTTAGATCTACTTTTTTTTCTATCTTCAACACCACTGGTATCTAAAGTACCCCTGATGATATGATAACGAACACCAGGCAGATCTTTCACTCTTCCGCCTCTTATCAAGACGATCGAATGTTCCTGTAAATTGTGCCCTTCGCCAGGAATATAGGCAGTAACCTCAATACTATTTGTTAATCTAACTCTTGCAACTTTTCTCAAAGCAGAATTAGGCTTTTTGGGTGTTGTAGTATATACTCTTGTACACACACCTCTTTTCTGAGGACATGCATCAAGCGCCGGCGCCTTATTTTTGGCCAGTATCTGTACACGACCTTTTCTAATTAACTGATTTATTGTAGGCACTAATAACTCCTAAAAATCTTATCAAAATCCAAAAAAAATTAGACTCCTAATATAGGTCTTGGGTCAAATCTTGTCAAGCAATCTAGAAAATAAATTGCTTATTTAAGACGAATAATCCGGCTTTTTATAAAAAAGTCGGATTATTATAAATAATATTCAGAAATCAAGCCTGAGCTTTAATTTCTTCGTTGCTTTCCACCACAATCTGTTCGGCCTTTAGCATGATACTTTTATACTTCTTAAGACCAGTACCGGCAGGAATTAAATGTCCCATAACGACATTTTCTTTTAAGCCAAGCAAGTGATCCACTTTAGCTTCCGTGGCCGCATTAGCAAGTACTTTAGTAGTTTCCTGGAAAGAAGCTGCAGAGATAAAGCTTTCGGTAGATAGGGCTGCTGAAGTAATTCCCAAAAGAACATGTTCGAAAGTTGCAGGTTCAGCATCCCGAGCTTTGACCACTTTTTTCTCTTTCTTTTTAATATCAGCATTAATTTCTTTGAATTTAGTCTTTGAAATTAATTGGCCATCCTTAAGTCTTGAATCACCCTTATCCTCAATATAGACCATGGACATGACTTTATTGTTTTCTTCTATAAATTCATTTCTATCTACGATATCTTCTTCAAGGAACCTTGAATCTCCAGGGGAAACAATTTTAATTTTCTGCAGCATCTGACGTACGATAACTTCAATATGTTTATCATTTATTTTAACGCCCTGAAGTCTGTAAACATCCTGAATTTCATTAACAAGATATTCCTGAACCGCACTTGTACCTTTTATTTTAAGAATATCATGCGGATTTATAGGGCCATCCGTTATTTTCTCACCAGCAGGAATTTCATCACTTTCCTGAACGAGAATATGTTTTCCAAGAGGAACATTATACTTCTTTTCATCCGATTTATCCGGAGCAATAATCATGATCTCTCTTGAACCTTTTTTTCTTGCTCCAAATTTCACCAAACCTTCAATTTCCGAAACAATGGAGGATTCCTGAGGACTTCTTGCTTCAAAAAGTTCAGTAACCCGTGGGAGTCCACCGGTAATATCCCGACTTTTTGTAGTTTGTTTCGAAATTTTCGCCAGAATGGTACCTGCACCGATCTTTTCACCTTCGTCAACTGATAAATAAGATCTTGTCGGAAGATTGAATGATTTCTTTTCTTTATTAGATGATTCAATTGAAATACTTGGAGTCAGGTTTTTATCTTTAGATTCGATAACAACTTTCTGAACGTGACCAGTCTGCTCATCTGTAACCTGCTGCAGAGTTACACCATCGATTAAGTCGATAAATTTAACTGTACCAGGTATATCTGATAATATAACGGAATTATAGGGGTCATGATTATAAAGAGGAGTACGTTTTTTTACAAACTGCCCTTCATTTACAACAATTTCGGCACCATAAGGGACATCATATTTCTTAATCTGGCGATTATTTTCGTCATAAAGACCAATAGATCCACGACGTCCTGTTACTACTTTAATATTACCGATAAAATCAGTTCTTTCAACATAAGCAACACGGTCAAATTGAATTATTCCATCAATATTTGTTTCAACCTGAGATTGAGAAGCAATTCTTGATGAAGTACCACCCAAGTGGAAGGTTCTTAATGTGAGCTGAGTGCCAGGTTCACCAATTGATTGAGCGGCTATAATACCAACAGCCTCACCGATTTCTACAAGCTTGCCGTTGGTAAGATTTCTGCCATAACATTTAGCACATACACCGCGTTTTGATTCACAAGTAAGAACTGTTCTAATATAGACAGATTCAATATTAGCATCTTCGATCTTTTCGGCAATTTCTTCGGTGATCATATCACCAGCAGGAATAATCAATTTGTCAGTCCTTGGGTTATATACATCTTCCTGAGCAACGCGTCCTGTTATTCTTTCACCGAGAGGTTCTCTCTCTTGTTCAACATCTTTTAGTGCAGTTATTTCGATTCCGAGAATAGTACCGCAGTCAATTTCACTGATAATAACATCCTGAGAAACATCGACTAACCTTCTAGTAAGATATCCAGCATCGGCAGTTTTAAGAGCTGTATCGGCCAAACCTTTTCTTGCACCGTGAGTAGAAATAAAATATTCAAGAACAGACAGCCCTTCTTTAAAGTTAGCCACAATCGGATTCTCGATAATTTCACCAGCCTGACCGGACAATGTTTTTTGAGGTTTCATCATAAGACCTCTCATTCCTGCAAGCTGCCTTACCTGTTCCTGTGAACCTCTAGCTCCAGAATCGACCATCATATGGAGTGAATTAAAGCCATTATCAGCAATTTTAATTTTATCCATCAAAGCACGAGCGACGTCATTAGTAGTATGGGTCCACACGTCGATAATTTTATTATATCTTTCAGCGTCAGTAATAACGCCCTGTTCATGTTCGTTTAGAATAGCTTCAACTTTTTTATTAGCCTTATTTATCAGTGCTTCTTTTTCTTCAGGAACTATCATATCAGCATAGCTAACAGATAATCCGCCAGCAGTTGAGAATTTAAACCCAGTATCCTTCAAGTCATCGAGAAATCTAGCGGTAACCTTATTGCCAAGCTTCATAAACATCTGACCGATAAATCCACCGAAGGTCTTTTTAATAAGAAGCTGATTAAAGTAACCCATTTCTTTAGGAACTATCTGGTTAAAAATAATTCTACCAGTTGTAGTTTCAATCATTTCATTATCGATACGAACTTTTATTTTCGCATGAAGACCAACTACCCCATTGTTGTATGCAATGATAGTTTCTTCCGAAGAACCAAACATCATTCCTTCTCCGAGATCCCCCTCTTTAAGTTTTGTAAGATAATAGCAACCCAAAACTATATCCTGCGTAGGGACAACGATAGGTCCACCATTCTGAGGAGAAAGAATATTATGACTACTAAGCATAAGCATAGCAGCCTCAAGCTGTGCCTCATAAGAAAGAGGAACGTGAACAGCCATCTGGTCACCATCGAAATCTGCATTGAATGCAGTACAAACCATTGGGTGAAGCTGAATAGCCCTACCATCAATAAGGACGGGTTGGAAAGCCTGAATACCAAGCCTATGAAGAGTTGGGGCACGGTTCAGCAGAACAGGATGTCCTTCAATTATCTTTGCAAGAATATCCCAAATAATAGGATCTTTCCTATCGACAACTTTCCTTGCACTTTTAACAGTTTTATTATGTCCCCTTTCAATTAATTTCCTGATTATGAAAGGTTTAAATAATTCGACAGCCATATCTTTGGGAAGACCGCATTGGTGTAATTTCAATTCAGGACCTACAACAATAACTGATCTGCCGGAATAATCTACTCTTTTACCTAAAAGGTTCTGGCGAAAACGTCCCTGTTTTCCTTTGAGCATATCACTCAAGGATTTCAAAGGTCTGTTGTTATCACTTCTTACTGCGCTTCCTCTTCTTGAGTTATCAAAAAGGGCGTCGACAGATTCCTGCAACATTCTCTTTTCATTACGCAAGATTACTTCAGGAGCTTTAATATCAATTAATCTTTTAAGACGGTTGTTCCTTATAATAACTCTTCTATATAGATCGTTAAGATCTGAAGTAGCGAACCGACCTCCTTCCAAGGGAACGAGAGGACGAAGTTCAGGAGGAATCACAGGAATATAACTTAAAACCATCCATTCAGGTTTATTAGGGACTTTGCCCTCTTTTTCCTTAAAGGCTTCGAGGACTCTTAATCTTTTTAAGAGATCAGTTTTTTTCTGTTGAGAGGTTTCTTCTTTAAGCTGGTCTCTCAGTTCTTTAGAAAGTTTTTCAACTTCTGTATGTTTTAATATATTTTTAACAGCATCGCCGCCTATTTTGGCAACGAATTTTTTAGGATCATCTTCCTCTAATTTTTCATTACCGACGGGGAGAGAATTAAGGACTTCGAAATACTGATCTTCAGAAATAAGATCTAATCTACTTAATCCTGTAGGACCGGGATTAATAACGACATAAGATTCATAATAGATAACCTTTTCTAACTCTTTCAGACTTAGGCCAATAATATTTCCTATTTTGGAAGGTTGTGCTCTGAAGAACCAGATATGAACAACAGGAACAGCTAAACCAATATGTCCCATTCTTTCACGACGGACACTTTTCTGGGTAACTTCGACACCGCAGCGGTCACATATGATACCTTTATATCGTATTCTTTTATATTTACCGCAGAAACATTCCCAATCGCGTGTAGGACCGAATATTTTTTCACAAAAGAGACCATCTTTTTCCGGCCGGAAGGAACGATAGTTAATAGTTTCCGGTTTAGTAACTTCACCATATGATCTTGATAAAATATCATCAGGACTAGCTAAACTAATAGTGATACTTGTAATATCACGCATCGCATTTTCTTGAACTCTATATGGCATAATTTTAACTCCTATTTTCTTATCGAAAATTGTTCAAATGATTAATTAACTTTCATGTCCAGGCCTAATCCTTGGAGCTCCTTAATTAACACATTGAACGATTCAGGAATATTAGGTTCCTGCAAGTTTTCACCTTTAACAATTGATTCGTATGCTTTTGCTCTACCGGCAACATCATCACTTTTAACAGTCAGAATTTCCTGAAGGATATGAGAAGCACCATAACCTTCAAGAGCCCAGACTTCCATTTCACCAAATCTTTGTCCACCGAACTGAGCTTTACCACCTAAAGGCTGTTGAGTGATTAACGAGTATGGCCCAATAGACCTTGCATGTATTTTATCATCAACCAAGTGGCTTAATTTGAGCATATATATATATCCGCAAGTAACTTTCTGATGGAATTTCTCACCTGATCTGCCATCATACAAGTCAGTTTTGCTTCCCATTTCAAGTCCGGCTTTAACAAGCCATTCATCGACATCTTCCATTTTTGCACCATCAAAAATTGGGGTAGAGAACTTTAATCCCAATATTTTACCTGCCCAGCCCAGAGCTGTTTCATATAGCTGCCCAAGGTTCATACGAGAAGGTACTCCCAGGGGATTTAAGATAATATCAACGGGGAGACCGTTGGGGAGACAGGGCATATCTTCGACGGGGACGATTTTAGCAACAACACCTTTGTTACCATGACGTCCTGCCATTTTATCACCAACTGAAAGCTTACGTTTTTTAGCGACATAAACTTTAGCGAGCTGGACAATACCAGGAGGCAATTCATCACCACTGGTAATTTTTATTTTTTCTCTTTTAAAGTCTTCTTCATAATCGGAGAGGACATCGAAATAATTCTTATATAAAGCTTTTATATGGCTGTTTAATTTTTTAGCTTCAAACCAATCAAGAGAATAATCAAGTTTAGTTACATCTTCCATGGAAGAAAATGTAATATCTTTAATAGTAACGCCACTTCTAAGAACAATACTACCATCAAGGTCACGGATACCTGTTATAGTATGCCCGTCAGTAAGTTTTGTTAACTTTTCAACCATTCTTGCATAATGAGCCTGGATATTAAGTTTATGCTGATGTTCGAGAGCATCGAGCATTTTCTTTTCAGATTTCTTAGAATCCCCATCTCTTTTCTTTCTGCTGAACAATCTTGTTTTAATAACAGTGCCTTTTAATCCAGGAGGTGCTTTAAGAGAAGCATCTTTTACATCTCCAGCTTTATCTCCGAAGATAGCTCTAAGCAGTTTTTCTTCAGGGGTCGGATCTGTTTCACCTTTTGGAGTAATTTTACCAATTAAGATATCTCCTTCTTTAACTTCAGCACCTTCCCTGATAATTCCATTCTCATCAAGATTCTTAACAGCTTCTTCGCTAACGTTAGGAATTTCACGGGTAAGTTCTTCTTCTCCGCGTTTAGTTTCCCTAACCTGCAATTCGAATTCTTCGATATGAATTGAAGTATAAACATCTTCACTAACGACTTTTTCACTAATAATAATAGCATCTTCGAAATTATAACCACGCCAAGGCATAAATGCTACAAGAACATTTCTTCCCAAAGCAAGTTCACCCTGATCTGTAGCAGTACCATCGGCTAAAACATCACCCTTTACAACACGTACACCTTGTTTTACAATGGGACGCTGGTTAACGCAAGTTTCCTGGTTTGTACCGCTGAATTTAGTAAGCTTATATGTCATTCTACGTGAATCATTAAAGCTGGTTAAAGCTTCAATACTATTCGGGTTAATATCATATTTTACGATAATTTGGTCAGCATCGACATATTCAACCAGTCCTTCATCTTCAGCAAGGATGACTGAACGGGAATCAGAAGCAATTTTCTTTTCCATACCAGTACCAACTATTGGTGCCTCCGGACGAAGAAGAGGAACTGCCTGACGCTGCATGTTAGAACCCATTAATGCTCTGTTTGCATCATCATGCTCAAGGAAAGGAATTAATGCAGCAGCAGCACTTACTATTTGTGCAGGAGCAACATCCATATACTGAATATGTTCAGGAGTAACAATAGGAAATTCACCCTTATACCTGGATTTAACCCTCTCAGTTTGAAATCTATTATTAGCAGTTATAGGTGCATTAGCCTGAGCAATAGTAAAATAATCTTCCTGTTCTGCAGTAAGATAAACAACATCGTTTGTTATTTTTCCTTTTTCAACTTTTCTATAAGGGCTTTCAAGGAAACCATATCGGTTAACCCTAGAATAGATAGTTAGAGAAGAAATAAGACCGATATTCGGACCTTCAGGGGTTTCGATAGGACACAAACGTCCATAATGCGTATAATGAACGTCACGTACTTCAAAACCAGCTCTTTCTCTAGTAAGACCACCCGGTCCTAAAGCAGACATTCTTCTTTTATGTGTCATTTCAGCCAAAGGATTGGTCTGATCCATAAATTGAGATAACTGATTGGTTCCAAAGAAAGCATTTATAACGCTGCTAATTGTTCTAGCATTAACTAAATCCTGTGGAGTAAAATTTTCAGAATCGCGCATATTCATTCTTTCTTTAATAGTTCTAGCCATACGCGCCATGCCAATATTGAACTGTTGACCTAACTGTTCACCAACGGTTCTTACTCTTCTGTTGCCTAAATGATCAATATCATCCACAGTTTCATTTCCTAATCTAAGCTTAATGATATATTTCATAATTGCGATAATATCATCGATACTGAGAACAGTAACTGTTTCTGCCACATTCACTTTTAATTTATCGTTCATTCTATGACGACCAACCTCGCCAAGGTCATATCTTTTATCATTAAAGAACAACTTATCTATTAAAGTCTGAGCAGCTTCAACATCAGGAGCCTCACCAGAACGAAGCTGGCGATAAATTGCAAATAATGCATCTTCTCTTGAATGTGCAGTATCTTTGCGGATAGTATTAACAATGAGATCCTGGTCAGGGGAGGTTTCCGAATTAATAAACTTTAAAGTATCGACATCGGATTCTTTTAATCTTTCAATATCCTCTTCAGTTAAGATGCTGTCTTTAGTAAGGAAAATTTCGCCAGTAGACATATCAAAAACATCACTAGCAATAGTTCTTCCAGCATAATTATCAATTTTTACTTTTTTGACATCAACTTCTTCAATAAGATTGAATAAGTGTAATATTTCTTCATCCAAGGCATAACCCAAAGCACGCAATAATGTAGTAGCGGGGAATTTTTTCCTTCTATCAATATAGACATACATTACATAATTTATGTCAGTAGCAAACTCAACCCAACTTCCTCTAAGGGGAATTATTCTTGCGGAATAAATAGGTGTACCGTTAGGATGGATAGTTTGAGAGAATGCAACACCAGGTGAACGGTGAAGCTGCGAAACAATTACTCTTTCAGCACCATTTATAATAAAGGTACCCTTTTCTGTCATAAAGGGAAGGTTACCCAGATAGACTTCTTGTTCAACACTGTTAACAAATTCTTCCGTTTCATGATCTTTAGTAGACAAACGGAGTTTGCCTTTTAGAGGAGCGGCAAAGGTAAGACCTCTTTCAAGGCATTCCAGAACAGTGTACCTTGGTTTTTCAATATAATATTCAATAAAGTCTAACCGATAATTTTCTTTATTATCGAAGATGGGAAAGTTAGCGGTAAAAACAGCCTGGAGACCTTTATTTTCCCTTTTAGAAGGATGTATGTTACGCTGGACAAATTCTTCAAAGGAAGCTGTTTGTATACCTAAGAGGTCGGGTATCTCAATTACAGAGGGAATTTTACCAAAGGAAATCCTACTATTGTTATTCAATTTAAAACCTCCAATTAATTTTCAAATCTGTTACTTTCAAAACGCATATCAATGGTATCAAATAAACATAAAAAGCGATAAGACGGATTACTCCGCTTACCACTTTTCCAAAAACCTACTAATAAATAGAAATCGTATCTAGTAATTACTTCAATTCTACAGTAGCGCCAGCATCTTCAAACTCTTTTTTGAGTTTTTCAGCTTCATCTTTAGAAACAGCTTCTTTAACCGCTTTAGGTGCAGAATCTACAAGATCTTTAGCTTCTTTGAGGCCTAAACCTGTATGAGCTCTAACAACCTTAATTACGTTAATTTTCTTATCGCCAGTTGTCAAAAGGATAACGTCAAACTCTGTTTTTTCTTCAACAGCGGCGGCGGCGGCGGGAGCTGCAGCACCCATCATAACAGGCGCAGAAGCAGAAACTCCAAATTCAGTTTCCAAAGCTTTCTTTAATTCTGAAGCTTCAACGAGGGATAAACCTTTAATCTTTTCTACAATTTCAGAAATTTTTTCTGACATTTTATTTCTCCTAATCTATATTAAATTAAAATTCTAAATATTAAGCTGCCTGTTTTTTAGAAATTTCATCAATAACGCTGACAAGGTCTCTAATAACAGCATTTAGTACGCCAACAATACCAGAAGCCGGTGCATTTATACTACCCAATATGCCGGAAACAATCTCACCTTTAGAAGGAAGAGTTGCCAACAAATCAAGTTGTTTTCCGTCATAATACTGGCCTTCGATATAAGCGGCTTTTAATGACAATTTTTTATTTTTATCAAAATATGTTTTGATAATTTTAGCAGGTGCAACCGGGTTAGCAGAAGCGAAAGCAAAACCAGTCATACCTACGAGATGATCTGTTAGTTTATCAAACTTACCGGCATCATTCATAGCGCGTTCGAACAAAGTATTTTTAATAACTTTATAAGTTACGCCTTCCTTTCGGAATTCATTGCGGATATTGCTGATATCTGCAACATTGATTTTGCTAAAGTCAGTTAGATAAACAGCAGATGCATTTTCAATCATTTCCTTAACTTCGGAGATGATTTCTGCTTTTTCATTTTTATTCATTTTTTTCCCATACCTGATTATTTAATCGAGTTGGTTAGAAGCATTTATTATTGAGTGCGTAATTTTTTTTATTCAGAAAAACTATTAATGGGCAACTTCATCACGTGTGATTTTTAAGCCAGGACCCATAGTACTGGAAAGGAATACACTTTTGACATATACACCTTTAGCAGAAGCAGGTTTCATCTTAATGATAGTATTAAGAAAAGCCCTAGTATTTTCGACTAATTTATCAGTTTCAAAATTAAGTTTTCCTAAAGCGGTATGAACAATTCCGGCTTTTTCGACACGGAATTCAATTTTACCAGCTTTAACTTCTTTTACTGCTTTAGCCACATCCATAGTGACGGTACCGCTTTTGGGATTAGGCATTAAGCCTTTAGGACCCAGAATCTTACCGAGTTTTCCTAAATCGGCCATAGTATCGGGAGAGGCGACAATAACGTCAACATCAGCCCAGCCGCTTTTAATTTTTTCAAGATATTCTTCAAATCCAGCATAATCAGCACCAGCGTCAAGAGCCTCCTGAGCTTTAGCACCTTTACAGACGACCAGAACTCTAACCTGTTTACCAGTTCCATTGGGTAGAGAAACAGTGCCTCTTATCATCTGGTCAGCATGTCGAGGATCGACGCCCAACCTAATTGCACAATCAAGAGTTTCCACAAACTTAACTTTTGAATTCTTTTTAATTGTATCGATTGCCTCTTGTAAGGAGTACTCTTTATTTAAATCAACAGATTTACTGATTGACTCATTTCTTTTAGATTTTTGCATTATCACACCATCAAATTTTAAGAATTATTAGTCTTCTACGGTAATACCCATGCTTCTTGCAGTGCCAGCGATCATACTCATAGCATGGTCGATATCAAAAGCATTCAAATCCGGCATTTTAGCCTGGGCAATTTCCTTGACCTGGGATTTGGAAACTTTTGCAACTTTATTTCTATGAGGTTCGGCAGATCCTTTCTCGGTTTTTGCTGCTTTTAACAATAATACAGCTGCAGGAGGAGTTTTTATAATAAAGGTAAATGATTTATCAGAGTAGACTGTAATCATTACAGGAGTTATAATTCCATCCTTATCATTAGTTCTAGCATTAAACTGCTTACAGAATTCCATGATATTTACGCCCTTCTGACCGAGAGCAGGGCCTACAGGAGGAGAAGGATTAGCTTTTCCGGCAGGGATTTGAAGTTTTACGTATCCAGTTATTTTTTTAGCCATAATTAATACCTATTAAAAACTTATTTCTCTAATTCTGCTTGAACAAAATCGATCTCAACGGGAGTTTTTCTACCGAAAATTGAGACCATTACTTTAATTTTCATTTTTTCTTCATTAACTTCCTGAATAGTGCCGCTGAAATTATTGAAGGGGCCATCACAAATTTTAACGACATCGCCGAATCTGAAAATAGTTTCACTTCTTTCGCTATTTTCATCCTGAGTAAGTCTGCCAACAATTCTTTTAACTTCTTCCGGTTGAAGCGGGTTAGGGTTATTTTTAGTTCCTAAGAAGCCCATAACCGAGGGAGTACTTAGAATAAACTCCTTTACCTGGTTATCCAGATCAGCCTGAACGAGGATATAGCCGGGGAAGAAATTTTTAGTTTTGCTTTTTTTCTTACCGTCTTTAACCTCAAAGACTTTTTCCATTGGAACGAGAACGACCTGGATCTTCGCGCGGAGTTTTTCATTATCAGCCATTCCAGAATCGAGGAAGTTTTTTACCTTACTTTCGTGTCCAGAAAAAGTTCTAACAACATACCATTTTAATTCCATCAAGTTAACCTAAAATATTCCTTTGAAAACTTGCTGGATGGCCATATCGATAATATAGGTGAAGGCTGCAAGAATTAAACAAACTACAATAACCACAACAGTAGATTCTTTAAGTTCTGCCTGAGTAGGCCAAGTAACTTTTTTCATTTCCTTGACCACGTCTTCGAAGAAGCCAATTATTTTATCTTTCATAATATTTAAATCTGTTTATTTAGCACGTCAGGAGGGACTCGAACCCCCAACCTGCGGTTTTGGAGACCGCTGCTCTACCAATTGAGCCACTGACGTAGCTAAGAAAAATTTATTTAGTTTCTTTATGAATAGTGAGTTTTTTATCCCACCGGCAGTATTTTTTATATTCAACTCTTCCGGCGTGAAGTCTTTTATTTTTAGTAGTAGTGTAATTTCTTCTTTTACACTCAGTACATTCAAGGGTTATAATATCTCTCATAGTATATACTTTTTTTATATTTTGAGCTGACGACCGGGATTGAACCGGTGACCTCATCCTTACCAAGGATGTGCTCTACCAACTGAGCTACGTCAGCAATAAATAAATTATTTATTGCTTCAGCTAAAAATGCGGAGCAGGCAAAGAGAGCGGGAGACGGGGCTCGAACCCGCGACCAACAGCTTGGAAGGCTGTGACTCTAGCCAACTGAGTTACTCCCGCAAATTAAAATTATTTTTAGTAAGAACTTATTTAATTACGTTTGGTTTGAAATTCAGGAACGAAGACTCAGTTGTGGGCGGCGAGGGATTCGAACCCCCAAAGGCGTCAGCCAACGGATTTACAGTCCGCCCCGGCTCTCCAACTCCGGCGTCCGCCCAGAATTACAAACGAGCCACAAATATATTTGTATTTAAAATAAAATGCAAATCAAAAAGGAGGTGTTTTCCTACTATAATTTGAATAAACACAATAAAGCATCCCATTTAGTAAATTCCTCTCAATAATCGGAAAAGGCAAGTATAAATCCGTCAATAAATCCGGAGTTTTATCAATTCTTCAGATTTATGAAAGAGATTAATTGATGATATGATAACGTATAATTTTCAGCAAATTATTGGATTGGATACTATTGGGAATAGTTTGAAATTATCATCCATCATAAGCTTGTTGTAACCGCTGAATGTCGAGTTTATTCATTTGAAGCATTTCCTTCATAACCCGATTCGATCTTACAGAATCGGAACTATGCAGCAATTTACCTAATACCGAAGGAACAATTTGCCAGGAGAGGCCAAATTTATCTGTAAGCCAACCACATTGATCTTTTTTACCACCTTCCGAGAGTTTTTCCCATAAGTCGTCAATTTCCTGCTGCGATTGGCAATTAACGAATAAGGAAATAGCAGGAGTAAATTTAAACTGGGGTCCACCGTTTAGGACATAAAATTGCAGCTCTTCGATCTGGAATATTCCGGTCATTACCGTTCCTTTGGGTCCAGGGCCCGCTTCACCATATCGAGTAATGCTTACGATCTTCGAGTCTTTAAAAACTGACACATAAAAGTTCATTGCTTCTTCGGCATTATTATCAAACCACAAGAATGGCGTGATTTTTTGCATAATTTTATTCCTTTAAATAATTCTATGAAATTAAATATTGATAAAGTTATTGACTGAAATTGTAATAAAAGACACCAGGGCTTCTATGTCTGACGACAGCCACCTTCATTATATTATGACTAGGGATTAAAGAAAAATCCTTCAGTTACAAGGAATTTGAGTGCGGTAAAGTGCACTAAAGTGCGGTAAAGTGCGCTAAATTCTGTTGTACAACCGTTGTACGAGTATTGTATAACTATGTTACGGCTATATTACTAACTATAGGAAACCATCCTAGGGAGGGCAATTGGTTCCATATTCTTTTTTATCAAACATTTATTCCGATAAGTTTTAATGTGCGGCAGGTTCTATCTATTCCCAATGCGGACTAAAATAGGTTTTAGTGGTTCCAGAGTTCACGGTCGAGGCTGCGGTATTGGATTGCTTCACTGACATGCTGGGGAAGAATATTTTCTGAACTTTCAAGATCGGCAATGGTTCTGCTGACTTTTAATATTCTTTCGAATGCTCTGGCGGAGAGTCCTAATTTATTTATTGCCATCTTAAGAAGTTCGGAGCCTGAGGAATCGAGTTTACAAAAGTTACGCACTTCTTTAGTGCTCATATCTCCATTTGAGAAAAAATGATCCATTCCTTTAAATCTTTTTAGCTGGATATCACGTGCGTGGATAACCCTATCCCTTACGTTTTTGGATGACTCACTTTTAACTTCGGAGGACAGCTCTTTATATTTTACGGAAGGCACTTCAATATGAATATCAATACGGTCTAACAAAGGACCGGAAATCTTAGCCATATATTTCTGAATAAGGGGGGGTGAACAGGTACATTCTTTGTTTGGATCGGAAAAATACCCGCATGGACAGGGATTCATAGCTGCAGCGAGCATAAAATTAGCAGGAAATTCCAGGGAAAGTTTTGATCGGCTAATTGTAACACTTCCATCTTCGAGAGGCTGTCTTAATACTTCAAGGACATTCTTTTTGAATTCAGGGATTTCATCGAGAAACAATACTCCATGATGAGCAAAGGAAACCTCGCCGGGTCGTGGCACAGAGCCTCCACCGACCAAAGCTGCATCGGATACGGTATGATGGGGAGAGCGAAAAGGTCTTTCTGTAATTAAAGGCTGTCCCTTTGGAATAATACCAGCGACAGAATGAATTTTTGTTGTTTCAATTGCCTCCTCAAAATTAAGAGGGGGAAGAATGGTGGGAAGTCTTTTAGCGAGCATAGTCTTGCCGGAACCGGGAGGACCTATCATTAATATATTATGAGAGCCAGCGGCAGCAACCTCAAGAGCTCTTTTTACATTCTCCTGTCCACGAACATCATTAAAATCGAGATGATATTGGTTCACATAAGAAAACAGAGAACTCTTGTCTGTTATTGTTTTTGGAACCGATAATTCATTCATAAGAAATTGAATCACCTGCTGAAGATTGCTCATGCCATAGACTTCTATTTCACTAACCAGGGAAGCTTCTTTTGCGGAATCGAGAGGAAGAATAATTCTCTTCATGCCTTTATTTCTTGATTCGACCGCAATGGAAAGAGCTCCCTTAACTGCACGTAGGGTACCATCAAGAGAAAGCTCACCTAGGAAAATAGTATCTTCAAGGAAATTGTCGGTTAGTTTTTCTGAAGCTCTGAGAAGTCCAATAGCGATTGCAAGATCGAAAGAACTTCCTTCTTTTTTAATGTCGGCAGGAGCAAGATTAACGGTTATTTTCTTTATAGGGAATTCGAATCCACTATTCTTTATTGCGGCAGATACCCTTTCCCTGCTTTCTTTTATAGCATTATCCGGCAATCCCACAATAGTGAAAGACGGGATGTTTTTTTCTACATTGGTTTCTACTTCAACAATGTAGGCATCGATTCCATAGGTCGCACTTGAATAAATTTTCGAAAGCATTTTCCCTTAAACCACCCAATGATTTCTATCAGTATATCAAAATTAAATTATTGAAATAAGAATTCAAAGGGAAATAAGTTTTTTAAACCTTCGATTTTTTAAACCTTCGAGGTTAAAGAAAACCTCGAAGGTTAAAGAAAGTTAAGGAAAACCTCGAAGGTTGAATGGGAAGGTTGAATTGGGAAAAATGTTTATTTATACTGGCGGAGAAATTCTATTCTATCCTGGACCTGTTTAATAGGAGTTAACAATTTATCTTTGCCATAAATTGCTTCTTCCCTGCTGGAGAAAGAAAGTTCATAATCTTTACTCATAACGATAGCTTCTTCCGGACAGACATCTTCGCAGAAACCACAGAAGATACACCTGATCATATTTATTTCGAATTTAACCGGGTACCTTTCTTTTTCATCCTGAGTTTCGGCAGCCTGCACTTCAATTGCAAGCGGAGGACAGACTCTGGAACAAAGTCCACATGCAACACAACGTTCCTTACCATTTTCTTCCATCACGAGAACCGGTCTGCCTCTATAAGATGCTGGAGGGATAAACTTTACCTCCGGATATTCCACAGTAAACTTTGGTTTAAACATAGTCCTAAGAGTTAAGGATAAACCTTTAATAATTTCGGGGATATAGATTCTTTCCCAAAATGTAAGATCTTTTTTTCTTTTCTTCAGAGCCATTTATAAACTCCGAGAAATATTCTTATTGTAAATTCCATCATTAAAGATTAAATATCATGATTAAACATGCAACCCAGATAATATTAATTAAAGAAAGGGGGAACATCACCTTCCATCCAAGATTCATAAGCTGATCGTATCTGAAACGAGGGATACTCCATCGAACCCATATAAAGAAAAAGAGCAGGAAAGCTATTTTAGCAAAAAAAGAAATGATCTGAATTGCCAATACAAGTCCTGCAGGCAGCCCGAAGGACTCGATGTAGGGAAACTGCCAACCGCCAAGATAAAGTGTAACAATTAATGCACTTGAAATTATCATGTTGGCATATTCTGCAAGAAAGAATCCGGCAAATTTCATACTACTATATTCGGTATGAAAACCACCGACGAGTTCCGGTTCTGCTTCGGGGAGATCAAAAGGAAGACGGTTTGTTTCGGCAAATGCAGCTACAAGGAATGTTATAAAACCAATCGGCTGGAGAACTATATTCCACATCCAGCCATGCTGTGCCTGAACAATCGCAACAGGTCTTAAGGAACCGGCAAAGAGTAGCACCCCTGCAACAGAAAATCCCATAGATATTTCATAAGAGATCATTTGCGCGGAGGATCTGATGCCGCCCAATAAAGAATATTTACTTCCTGAAGACCAACCGGCTAATGTAAGAGCATAAACGCCAAGCGACGATAATGCAAGAACATAAAGGATTCCTATATTTACATCAGCAACCACGAGTGGAATAGTAAGGCCAAATAGATTTACGTCGGGTCCAAACGGAATAACCGCATAAGTTGTAAAGGCGACAAACAAAGCAATTATTGGGGCAAGAGTATGGATAGGTTTATTTGCATTTGTCGGGACGATATCTTCTTTTAATGCAAGTTTGAAAACATCGGCAAAGGGTTGCAGGAGTCCAAACCAACCAACACGATTTGGACCTAACCTATTCTGCGCCCATGCACTTATTTTCCTTTCAAAGTAAACAAGATAAGAGACGGTAAGCATCATCATAGTAAAGATCACTAAAATCTTTACTGCAGTTACACCAATTATTTGCACGATACTCATATTTTAATACCAAATTCACCGATAATATCGTAATTCAATCCTTTAAAAGCATCTATATTTTTTGACATATCGATAAAGACTTCTTCGGCAATAGAGAATTTAGTTTTAATTCCGTAGAGCTGCATCAGGGCCTGCAATATTTTCCAAGTTGAGCGAGCATCTCTTTTATTACCAGTGGCCCAAGAATCGAACTGAGTGCCAAATTTATCAAGACGGCTTAAAGTCATTCCATCAAGAGATCGATCCTGCTCAATAGTTGAAGCAGCAGGTCTGATTCTTTGAGCTCTTCCCTGAAAATTAACAAAAACACCATTTTTTGCCGTATAGGTAGAAGCGGGGAAAACATAATCAGCAAGATCTGTAGTCTTATTAAAATTAGTAGAGTGAACAATCAGGAGATCAAGCCTGGAGAGGATTTTCTCCAGTTCCGGATCAACAGAGACGATATCATCTTCAATAATATAGAGAGCTTTTATTTTCCCTGATTTGATGGCAGCCATTATTCCATCAAAGTTTAATCCCCCCTTTCCAGGGATAGCACCGACCAGCTCAGTTCCTTTACTATTGGGGGATATATCATCCCTCCTTAGAAGATCATCCCCAAAGGAAGGATCATTATGTCTCATAAAATCGATATGCTTTGACCCAATAACAGTTTTAGCAAACCTTGCTAACAAATAATTATCTTCGCAAGTGGCATATGGAGAAGATATGAATGCAATTTCATCTTTAGTATAATTTTTAAGAACGGATACAGCTTTAGATAGTGCTTCATCCCAGCCGGCTCTAATTAAAATATCCTTATGCCTGAAGAAGGGTCCGTCAATCCTAGTCTCGTCACTTACGAATTTATAAGTATTAACTCTGCCATGATCGCACATCCAATAGCTGTTAACATCTTTATTAAAACGCGGAGTTAATCTCAATACTTCATTGTTCCTTACCCAGATTTCCGTATTACATCCACGGGCACATCCAAAGCAAACAGATTTAGTTGATGACAACTCCCACACGCGGGCTTTGAAGCGGAAGTCCCTGCTAGTTAATGCGCCAACAGGACAAATATCAACAACATTCATTGAATAAGGATTATCGAGCTCTTTGCCAGGGTAGGTAACAATTGTAACCCTATCCCCTCTTTCAACAAAAGTCAGTTCAGGATCCTTAGCAATTTCATCACAGAAACGGATACATCGAGAACAAGAGATACATCTTTCAGCATCAAACATTACCCGGGGACCAAGTGGAACTCTTTTGGGTTTATGAACTTTTTCTTCAATAAAGCGACTCTCACCAGTAGAATGGGAATAGGCATAATCCTGAAGTTTACATTCACCTGCTTCATCGCAAATCGGGCAGTCCAGAGGATGGTTTATTAAAAGGAATTCCATAACTGCATTTCGTGCAGCGACTGCTTTATCAGATAATGAATAAACGACCATTCCATCAGCAGCCGTTGTTGAACAAGCTATGACCAACTTAGCATTTTTTTCAACTTCAACAAGACAAACGCGGCAATTACCGGAAACTGATAATTCCGGATGCCAGCAAAAGTGTGGTATGGTAAACCCCTTTGCTTTGGCAGCTTCTATAATGGTCTGCCCCTGAGTGAATTCTATCTCATTTCCATCTAATACAAATTTCGGCATTAATAATTTCCGTATTTATTATGCGGCTGATTTTAAGGTTAAATCCGACGGACTAATAATAATTTTGGTTAAATAATTCTCTTCTAATATTTCATTAGCAATTTCAATAATCTCTTTGGGCGTAACTGAATCGATCATCTTAGTCAGCTCCTCAATTGTAACGAGGCGATTGTAATAAAGTTCCGAATTTGCCATTCTGAACATTCTTGAAGTAGTACTTTCGAGACTTAAGATAATATTTCCTTTGATGTATTCCTTAGCTTTTTTCAATTCCTTATCGGAAACAAGTTTTTCTCTTATCTTTTTAAATTCATTAAGGACAAGAGATTGCGCTTTATCAGACTGCTTTGTATTTGTAGATAAATAAATTCCAAAGGAAGAAACATCATAGAAGGAATTAAGGAATGAATTAATCTGATAAGCTATACCATTCTTTTCCCTAATAGTCTGAAACAACCTTGAGCTACTTCCTTCGCCGAGAATATGGGAAAGAATATTTGCAGTAATTCTCTTTTTATCTTTGTAACCATAAGTTGCTCTGCCGAGAATCATATGAACCTGCTGAACAGATTTCTTTATCAGGTGATCCGGTGCAGGAGCGATATTTAATAATTTTCTTTTGATTGACACGTGACCCAAATCTTTAACAAAGTATTTATCAATTAATCTGATCAGCTTTTCATGCTCAACATTTCCTGATGCGGCGATAAGCATATTATTGAAGCTATACTTCTCATCAATAAAACTAAAAAGGTCTTTTTGTGAGAATCCCCGAATATTCTTTTCCGTACCTATAATAGGCATACTTAAGGAATTTCCGGCAAAAAGTATTTCCTCAAATTTATCGAAAATAAGCTCCTCGGGATTGTCATTTATATCATTCAATTCATCAATAACAATACCTGTTTCTTTTTTTATTTCTGCTGATTTGAATGCTGAGTTTTGAATCATATCGGAAATAACATCAAAAGTTCTTGGCAGACTGCTGATAAGACCCCGTCCATAATAACATGTATTTTCTTTTGATGTAAAAGCGTTAAGGTAACCACCGTAGGCTTCAATCTCCTCGGCTATTCTGCGAGAAGAACGTTTTTTAGTACCTTTAAAGAGCATATGCTCGATAAAATGAGTAATACCATTATTCTTTTTATTTTCATCCCGAGAACCCACATCGAACCAAAAACCTAAGGAGAAAGACTGAACGTGAGGAATATTTTCAGAAATAATTCTGATCCCGTTAGGAAGAACTGTTTTATTGTATGAATTCAATTGATCGCTTAATTTTTTAAAATGTTAATATAGAGAAATGCCCCTATCCAATCAAGGAAGGTTCTTTGAGCTTATACAAAGATAAGGTATTAAACGGTTTCTTAAGATTTAACTGCCTTTTCGATAAAACTATTTAAGAATTTTTCGTAATAAGCTGCAATATTGTTATAAGCTTTAGTAAGAATATTTTCAGAGGGAAGGAAAACTACTCTAAAGTGGTGAGTGCCCGGAACTTGTCCGAATCCGCTTCCAGGAACGACAACAACACCAGTTTCCCGAATTAGTCCGTTTACAAACTGACTATCACTATGCTCCATATGCAACCTAGGGAATGCATAAAAAGCACCTTCCGGTTTAACGCAAGATATACCGGGAATTGCATTCAGCATATTAACTGTAATATCTCTTCGAATGGTGAGTCTGGACATTGCTTCGGTAAGATGCTTATGATCCCCTTCCAATGCTGGTTTAATTGCATATTGTTCGGGATGATTTGCGGATAAACGTGCGCGAAGAATTTTATTTATTGCTTCGATATACTTAGCAAGGATTTGTCTCCTACCGCTTATTATGCCCCAACCTATCCTGAATCCAGGAACGAAATAGTTCTTGGATAATCCGCCGAAGGTAATTACCGAAACATCCTTATTAAGTGAAGCAATAGAAATATGTTTATTACCGTCAAAGAGAAGTTTATCATAAATCTCATCTGCAAATATTACAAGATTATGTTCAAGCGCCAGGTCAATTATCTGCTGAAGAATATCAAGCGAATAAAGGGAACCAGTTGGATTGTTTGGATTTATTAAAACAATAGCGCGTGTTTTATCATTTATTTTACTTTTGATATCCTCAATATCGGGCTGCCAATTATTGCCTTCGTCAAGGTAATAAGGATTTTCCATTGACATAAGTTTGCTTTGGATTGCAGTATAAAGCGGATAGCCCGGAGTTGGCGTAAGGACATTTTCACCCTGGTTTACGAGAGCGGTCAGGCAGATATCGATTGCTTCACTTGCACCAGTTGTAACAAAGATATCGAGCACATTATCAATCCCTTTCCTATTGGCTTCCTTTTCAATAGCATCAACAGCTTCCTTGATTCCTGAAGAAGGAGAATATCCGTTCTTATTATTCAACATCGCCTTATAGGTATATTCAACAATATGTTTTGGTGGAGCAAAATCGAAAAGGTTGGGGTCTCCGATGTTCAGGTAAAGCAATTCTTTTCCTGCTTTAGCAGCTTCATTAGCAACTAAAATAATATCTCTGACAGCATAGGTAATATTTTCTGTTCTTTCTGCGGGTTTTATTTCTTTAAGTGAGTTCATTGCTTCTCCGGTTCAATAAAATTATCATTCAAAATTATTCTTTTTGACAGCTAAATTCAATTAAGTAATTCCGGGCGAATATAAAAAAAGCCGCTTGATTAATCAGGCGGCTTAGTAATTAAATTCGAGGCTGAGAATATTATTTTATTAAGATCATTTTCTTTGTCTGAACAAAATTTTCTCCTGCTTTTATAACATAGAAATAAACACCAGAGGATAAATTAGAAGCATTAAGCTGAACTTCATAAGACCCGGCGTTTACCATACCGTTGACTAAGGTTGCTGCTTCCTGCCCTAATGAATTATATACCTTCAGGCTTACAAATGAATTCTGTGGTATCTGATATTTAATTATAGTTGAAGGATTAAACGGATTTGGGAAATTCTGTGATACGTTGTAGTTCTCAGGAATTATATTATCTACAAGCACAACAGAACTGTATTGAGACTGACCGTTAAAATCTACCTGTCTTAAACGATAAGAAAGTTTGTTAGCATTAAGACCTGAAATGTTGTCGGTAAAGGAATAATTATTAGCGTTTGTAGTTGTACCATTTCCATTTTTAAATGCTAAAACTATCCAGCTATTGTCATCGATTTTTCTCTGAATTTCAAAACCTCTGTTGTTAATTTCCGTAGCTGTTTTCCAGTTAAGCGTAACTTTGCCCATTGAAGTATTAGCAATGAAAGAAGTTAATTCAACAGGATTAGAACCATTCGGATTAGGACTACCGGCATCAATCCATGCTGTATAAATAAGATCGGCAGTTGATTTGGATGCATTTTTCATTAATTGTATAATTTGATAACCGCACAGATCCCAGAATTTTTGCAGATAAACAGTCCCGGAGGTTGATCCCGCAACAGCATGTGCAACACTATCAGCATATAGAACAGTATCAACGTCTCTATTACTCAAATAGATAAAATCAAATACATAGTTACTAATATTGCTAACATAAGATGCTGAATCATTTGTATATACTATGAGATTTTGAAATTGTTTTACCAGAGTAGTTTCATATCTTGAATGCACACCACTTTGGTTAGTCATATCGCCATCATAATTTTCAGTACAATGCAGGGGTTGATGCCCATCTCCAACATAATGACCAAGATCTGCTGACAACTGCATAGCCATGCTCCAATTCCCTTGCTGAAAAGCACGTCTTAATGAATCTTCCCAAAGGACTATAGCCCATGGCAAAACACCCTGTGTAATTATCCAGGATGAACCATGTAAAGTAACATTTGTATCATAGCTCTGGCTAATAAACCCGTGAGCCACAAACTCCGGATAAGCATCAATATCTATAAAATGTCTTGGTGATTCTGTAGGATCGCTACCTTTCCTATTATCGGGATCTGAAGCATGTGAAATCAGAAACGGGCTCCAGGTAGAGGGGAAATTCATTGATGAAGGAAAACAAACAGTAATATTACTGTTTATGATTTTATGACCAACGGCCCCCCATCCTGCAAATAACAAAATAAAAACTACAGAAACTGCTGCTTTAGTAAAAGTTCTCTTCACGTTCTCGATTCCTATATTAAATTATAAAATTATTGGACTAATAAATGGATACTGGGGTTTAAACATAGTGAAAGAAAATTAATAATTGATGAAATAATTTCCGTTTATATAAAAAATAATAGGGGGAAAAAATAGTACCTTATTTAATTTTACTAAAATCAAAACAAGATTTTAAGGGAGGCTTCTTTGCCGCAGTATTTCAAAAAGAATAATTCCCGATGCGACGGATACATTTAATGATTGTATTTTCCCCTTCATAGGAATTTTAATAAGAAAATCACAGTTTTCTGCCGTTAATCTTCTTATCCCCTTTTCTTCATTACCAATAATCAAAGCGACAGGAAGCTTATAATCTATAGTAGAATAATCTTTACTTTCCTCTAATGAAGCTCCTATTACCCAGAAACCATTTTCTTTCAGAAATTTAATTACATTAACGAGGTTATTAACTATACAGATCTTTGAATGTTCTGCTGCACCGGCGGAGGTTTTTATAACAGTTTCATTTATTGAGGCGCTGTTATGCCTGGTAATAATGATTCCATCAACACCGGAACATTCGGCGGACCTAATAATCGCACCGAGGTTTCTGGGATCCTGAATTGAATCAAGGATTAAAATCAAAGGGTATTTGGATTTTTTTGATTCACTTATGATATTCTCAAGCGAATAAAATTTTCCTGATGATTTTCTTGCTACCACACCCTGAGCATTTGCATTTGCAGTTATAGCAATAAACTTATTGTAAGGAAGCTGGCTTAATTTAATCCCTTTCTTTTTAGCCGCTACAATAATTGTATTTATTATATCGCCCTTTTGCCCAAATAATAAATAGACCTGTTCAATTTCATCACCTGAATTGATTGCCTCAAGAACCGGTTTACGCCCGATTATTAATTGCATGATTAATGCTTATGATGATTATTATGCTTCAATTTTTTGGCATCGGTGCGTAATGGGGTGGGGACGAATTTTTTAACATTTTTATTAAAAGTGAAATAATAATATCCAATAGACCCAACTATTATTAATAAAATTGAGATCAACTGAGCTTCAGTCAAGCCAAATAATAACCTGTCGTTTAAACGAATAAATTCTATTGAAAACCTTTCGATGCCGGCAAGGATAAGATAGAGCATGAATAATCTACCATCAGCCCAATCTTTCTTTCTTAATTTCCACAATATCCAAAAGATTAAGAGCATTATTAAAAATTCATAAATCGGTGTGGGATGAAGAGGAGTATTATCAGGCACTATTCCCCCGGGATAATGTTTGGCGATTTCTGTTCCCCTGAACATTATTGAAGGAGGAACGGTACCATGCTCATAATTTGTTCCCCAGGGTAAATTAGTTGGAATTCCATAATCTCCATCTCCGGCAAGGTGACAACCTATTCTTCCGATTCCATAAGCGATTGCCAAGGAAGGGGAAGCAGCGTCAGCAATAACCAGGAAAGGTATATTTTTCCTTTTTACATGAATCCATATTGCAATAATGGCTAATATTAAACCTCCATAAAAGGTTAAGCCGCCAGGGGAAAATGTCTGACCGATTGGATTATTAATGAAAAGATCCCAGTTTTCAAATAAATAAAAAAGCTTACTTCCTATGATTCCAAAGATAATGGCAAGAAGGGTAACCTCTGTGGCTAGATTTGTACCTAATTTCCGACGCTCCATCTCCTTTGTTAACAGGTAGCTTGATAAAACAAATGCTATACCCAGCATTAAACCAAAGCTGTAAACTGTAAAGGGTCCAATTTTAAATAATTCAGGGTACATATTTAAGAAACATTTTTTAAGTTAGTTAAGATTTGGTCTAATTGATTCAGAGGCACCTGAAGCTGATCACCTGTGCTCATATTCTTAAGATTGCAATAACCAGACTTATATTCATCACCACCTATGAAAAGAACGAATCTCGCATTCAATTTATTGGCTTCCCTCATCTGGGCTTTTACACTGCGGTCCAGATAATCAAAATCGACTGAATAATTTGCTCTCCTGAAAAAGGAGGATGCATTAAAAATAACATTAGACAGTTCGTTATCAAGTTTAACTATATAAAGATCCAAAGAATCATCAGGAAGAGTGAAAGATTTTTCATTTTCGCAGGCAAGAAGTATTCTTTCAATGCCGGCTGCAAATCCTACACCGGGAGTTGGTTTACCGCCAAGCTCTTCGATAAGCAGGTCGTATCTTCCGCCGCCGCACAGAGCGCTTTGTGAACCAACTTTACCGCTAATAATTTCAAAGGTTGTTTTGGTATAGTAATCCAGTCCTCTTACAAGTTTAGGATCTATCTCGAATGGAATTCCTACAGAAGAAATTGCTTTCATTAAAACATCAAAATCATTCCGGCTTTCAACATCTAAATATTCCATCAGAGTTGGTGCCCCTTTTAGAAGATGCTGGTCTTCATCCGCCTTGCTATCGAAAATTCTTAATATATTTTTATCGAATCGTTTCCTGCTGTCTTCAGAAAGAAGATGTTTTTTATCTTCAAGAAAGGATTTTAGTTTCTTTTTATAAATCTCCCTTGAGGAAGGAACACCGAGAGTATTTATTTTAACTGTAAGGTCCTGCAGCCCAAGCTGCTTAAGAATATGAAAAGAAACCTGAATCATTTCAGCGTCAAGGTAAGGCGAGGTGCTTCCGAGAGCCTCACCACCAAACTGATGAAACTGTCTCAGTCTGCCAGCCTGTGGTTTTTCCTGCCGGAACATTGGGGAGATATAATAAAGTTTATTTAACGGCTGCTGGTTTCCTAAGGAGTGTTCAATATATGCTCTTACAACACCAGCGGTCATTTCAGGTTTAAGGGTCAGACTTGTTTCACTGCGGTCAAGAAATGAATACATTTCTTTCCCTACAATATCTGTTTCCTCCCCTATTCCACGTGCAAAAAGAATAGTTTCCTCAAAGATGGGGGTTCTTATTTCCTTATAATTGAAATATGAAAAAATATCCCGAACAATATTTTCTAGATACTTCCATTTATTAATTTCACCGGGGAGTGTGTCTTTGGTTCCTGTAATGGCTTTAATCATAATAAGAGAAACGCCGGGTTAAACGTCATAATAATTTGCCTCTTCAGTTCTGAAAAGTTCAAGAATCTCCTCAGTGGAGGGAGCATCAATCAAATTTTTACGGAACTCATCTTTATTCATCATTCTGGATATTCTGCTAAGAAGCTTGATATGCGTGCTAACGAGATTGTCTTTCCCGACAAGCAGGAAAACAAGATGAACCGGCTGGCTGTCGAGGGATTGATAATCAATTGGACGAGCTGTCTTTCCGAAGGCTGCAAGAATTTCTGTAACCGCACTAGTTTTTCCATGGGGTATAGCGAAACCTTTTCCTACACCTGTGGACATAATTTTCTCTCTTTCAAGTACAGCACTTCTAACTTTTTCCAAATCTATAACTCTGGGATCTTTTCTGAAAAGGTTAATTAGTTCATTTATTACATCTTCCTTTTTTGACCCGGACAATTCTGCGATTACAAATTCTGGTTTAAGGAGTTCTGATACTTTCATTAATTACACCGGATTCATTAGTAAAACATTTTAAATAGATATTAAATTTAATAATACATGATTTGTTTAGCAATTAAGAAGGAAATATTTATTATTTTGGCCTTTTATGTGATCTATTTACTATTATTAGAGACAAAGATATTCAACCAGGCTGTTTGAATTTAGAATGATTTACTAAGCTTTTCGATGATACTTTTATAAAATTTTAGCTTAAACAGATCATTTTTAATTTTTCTCAAAGAATAGAGTTTCATCTCATCAAAGATTTTATCATTGAATTTTCTATTGCCTTCTTCGGCGAGCTTAAGAGAAAAACCATATTGCTTATGAATGGTGGAAAAGACCCATCCAAGGAGGTAATCTCTAAGGGGAGCGTTGTTCTTAAAAGAATTTATGTATGTCATTTCCGCCCATCCAGGACTCTTTCGATGAGAAAACTGGATTAGTTTTTTTAGTAAATTATTATGTGTAATATCGGATAATTCATCCTGGGTTAATCTTTCCGTACCTTTAGTAAGAAAGTCAGACAGCCAGAAATTCCCGGAAGACATATACCCGACTATACTATATAATTTATCCTCAGTTTTATAGGCATCAATGAATCCGGGTTCAAACTCAGCGACAATTACTTTATCCTGAATATCATTACTTAGAGATTTGAATAACCTTAAATCAATCCCCTGACTATCAGTTTTGAACCAATCTATTCTGGTAATTTTAAGATCCTTCAATACTTTAGAAAGAGTGGTATTATTAAGTTTAATATTTTTATCGATTAGAAATTTATCTGCGAATGACCATTCTGCCAATGCATCAGCATCAGGCTCCAAAGTGCTTGAACAATAGGGAGATTTTGTAAGATAAAAATCAATTTTATCAGAATCTTTATCACTTACTATACAATTATATACGTATAATTTCAGGAAACCACTTGCTGCATTTTCGACATAACCGAATTCCCTATCATCGGCATCAAATGCAATACAAACTGAATACCTTGCTATTTTTTTCCATTTGAAATGTATTTTACCTGAAGCTCCAATATCAACTAGAATGGGCGGGTTATTGACAAACTCAGGGCGGTTCAATATTTCATCAATTATATTCATTTATTATGCTTGGTTTTTAATTAATTGATTTCTTTTTCACTAATTCAAGATTGGGCTTTTTCGATTAAAAATCAATCTTTATTAAACAAAAGAAGAATTGCCGAATAGAAATGTTTTCGTAATTTTGGTAAACATTTTTTCTTAAAATATTCGGGGAAAGAATATGAACATACAAAATAAAACAGTCCTCGTTCTTGGAGGATGGGGCTTGGTAGGAAGTGCATTATCCCGAAAGCTTGTAGCTGAAAATCCAAAACATATTGTTATAACATCGCTTAAATTATCTGAAGCGGAAGAAGCAGTTAAGAAACTAGAACATGAGTTCCCGGAAAAAGGGAAGAATTATTTTATCCCGTGGGGCGGAGATATCTTCGTCAGGGATGAGTTCAAGGAAATGAACAGGTTTGATATTGTTTCTGATCCTGTGAAAAGAAAAACTCTGATGCAGGATATAATGGAAGAGCTTTCAGATGAAATTCTGAAAAGTTCGGCAATTTATAATCTGCTTACTCTTTACAGACCGGAAATAATAATAGATTGCATAAACTCCGCCACGGCTATTGCATACCAGGATATTTATACAACATACAGAAGCGTAACAAAAGCTATAAGGAATAAAGCCACGTATGATTCTATTGTTGAGGAAACCGAGAAAATGCTGTGCACACTTTACATTCCCCAACTTATAAGACATATCCAAGTACTTTATTCAAGCATGAGTTTTGTGGGTACGGAACTTTATCTTAAGATAGGAACCAGCGGTACCGGAGGTATGGGATTAAATATTCCCTATACCCATAGTGAGGAAAAACCTTCAAGAGTATTGTTGAGCAAAAGCTCCATAGCAGGGGCGCACACCTTGCTTTTATTCCTTATGGGTAGAACTCCGGAAGGTCCTATTACCAAGGAAATTAAACCTACTGCTGCAATTGCATGGAAGAAAATTGAATATGGCGAAATCAAGAAAAGAGGTGTGCCTATAGAGCTTTTGGATGTTCCCATAACAGAAGCTGTTCCCCTTCAGGGAAAATTTGTTTTAAGCAGTGATAAGCAGTATAAGACAACGGGGAAGAAATTAAAATCAGTATTCATCGATACAGGTGAAAATGGGATATTCTCTAAAGGAGAATTCGAAACTATTACAGCACAGCAACAGATGGAATTTGTTACTCCTGAAGAAATTTCGAATGTTGCTATTTATGAAATGAAAGGAGGGAATACAGGACATGATATTATCAATTCTTTAGACCATGCAACACTCGAACCAACTTACAGAGCCGGATACATGCAACATATGGCTGTTCAGAAATTAGCCCAGCTTGAAAAGAAGCATAATATTAAAAGTGTAGCCTTTGAACTTCTTGGACCTCCAAGATTATCAAAACTTCTGTTCGAGATAAATTTACTTGGACTTTTCTGCAAGAACATGAAACAAATCCTGAAATATTCGCCAGAAGAATTATCAGATAGCGCTTTTGAGATAATTTCTAATAATGATGATCTGAGGAGTGAGATTTTATCTATCGGAATTCCAATTTTACTTCCTGACGGCAAATCATTATTAAGAGGCAGTATTATTAAAATACCAGCCAATCGCGGGGAGAATGAACTTGATATAAATGATGAAAATATCAGAAGATGGTCTACTGAAGGCTGGGTGGACCTGCGTCCGGCAAACATGAAGAAGTGGAAAGAAAGAATAAGTGAGCTTATTAAAGAAGCCGAAAGCATTCCTGAAGATGATACAAGTTCACTGCACGTTAGAACAAAGGAATACTGGAATAATTTTGAAGATGTAAATATCGGTAAGATCTGTTCCTGGCTCTTCATTCATGAAGAAAAGGGAACAAGGATGAAGGATTAGTTTTTCATTGGTCTTTGACGAGGGCCATAATTTTTATCTTTTCATGATTTTTAAAGGTTAAGGTAAATTCTTTTTTATCGCCTAACTTTAAATTTTCCTTAAGCCTTATAATCATTACATGGAATCCTCCAGGGGCAAGCCTAAAGGTAGTTTTGCCCTTTATAGTGATGGATTCCACTTTGCGCATACCAAGGTTTTCTCCCTGTTTATAAGTTTCATGAATCTGAACAACCTTAGCAATATCGGAGAAAACATCGACCAACTCATAATCTTTTGAAGAAAGATTCTTTATATCAAAATATAAAGCTGCATTCATTCCTTTATTGGCCGGACGCATCCAGGCATTCTCAATTTTAACTTGAGGGGAAATTAAATTTACTATGCTTAATAAAAAAAATATAAATACCATATAATTATTCCAATGCTTTGAGATCTTTAACTGCCTGGGAAATATCTAATTTGCTTCCGCGGTATTCGGTTCTAATCCTGTTATTCTTATCAATCAAAAAAGCCCTGTCAGTATGAATGTAAAAATAAATAAGATCACCATCAGGTGTTTTGGATGTATCCCCCGGAACCGCAATTACCTGCATTTTTTTCATTAATGCTTTAATTGTATCCTTGTCCCCTGTTAACAATTTGAAATTAGATAAATCTATATTCCTGAGACCTGCATATTCTTTAAGAACCCATGGTTTATCCCTTTCGGGATCAAAGGAGATTAGGACAAAATTAACTCCTTTAATACCTTTGTTGGCGGCTTCTTCCTGTACCAGTTGGAAGTTATGAGATGTTAAAGGACAGACGTCGGGACAATTGGTAAAGATAAATCCCAATAAGAACGGTTTGCCCTTGAAATCCTGCGGGAAATTAATGCTGGAGCTGTCCTGGCTTAATAAAGGAAAGTTCTTTTTCCCTATAGGATCATTCCTATCGAATTTATTTGTGCAGCCGGTGAGAATTAAAATAGAAATCAAAAAAAGGAGCAATGGCTTCATTACACTAACCTAATATTGATGTCAAATTTACTAATATTATTAATAATCCATTATTATTAGTTTTAAAGGATTGGCTTATTTTTTTCTTTGGCTGTTTCTTCGTTCAATTTCTTCATTGCTTCAGGTCCAGTCGGGTGCCCAAACGATTCCATATTCTTATATAAATAGAGATATTCTTCTTTGCTGATTTTATTATGCCAATGACCTGTGAACATCCCTACACTTGTTACGGCCATGAAAATAGATATCACTCCTATTGCAACCCACTTCTTGCTGATCTTAAATGATTTCTTTGCCGGAAGTAAGGTGAACAGATCAAGCGTATCATCCACAGGGCATACATCTACACAATTCATACAAGTTGTGCATTCATCCGACCAGACAGTAATTACCTTATCCACCTTTATCGATGAAGGGCAGGCTTTTGCACAGAGTCCGCAGTCAATACAGTTTACAGAATTACGTTTTATTTTATTAGGACTTATAAAGTTCATTATCCCCAGAAGCGCCCCATAAGGACAAAGGAAACGACACCAGAAATTCCTTACAAAAATTGATACTATGAAAAGAACCGATAAGACAATCAGCGATGTTCTCGAAATATTTGCAAAGAAATAAAACATCTTCACATCTGCTGAAAGGTTATAAGGACTATCAAGGAAAGCTCTGACAGCCATAGTGCTCATCAGGAAAAAAATTGAAAATACAAAGAATCCCAGCAGTAAATACTTCAAGCTTCTAAAGGGATAATCCAGCCACTTAGGCATACTTAATTTGAATTTGAAAACTTTCTGTAAGAATTTTTCCCCGGCGTCACCTACCAGCTCTGAAAGAAATCCTACCGGGCAAAGCCATGAACAGAATGACTTTCCAAAAACCAAAGACACAAGTAGTATTGCAAAAAAGATAAACATACCCGCAGGGTGAGCGTAGTGGATTTCCCCGGTAAGTAAAAACATAAAGAAACTCATCATGGAACTTATTGGTAAGAATCCCTCTACTCCAGGAGGTCGATTATAAAAAGCAGCGGACCCGTTCGATTCTAAATATCTTATAAAGAAATAAAATTCAACTCCTATCCATAAGCATAGCAAAGTGAACGCGGACTGAACATAAAATCTATATTTCTGAATTGGTTTCTGATTGTTCCTTATTATTTTCTTTTTAGCATTCATATATCGGATGTTTTACTCTGATTTATCATTAAAAAAATCCCAAAGCATAATACCATTAAAATTGTAAAATTTCATGTATATTAATTATCCGAATTCAGGAAGAAATTAACCCAAATGTTTGATATTAATAAGTGATTCAATGAAAAAATTGCTCCTTCTAAATGTTTTTATTTTATTCGTTTCCTTTAATTACGCTCAGGATAATAGCATTAACATAAAGACATATACTATTAAAGACTCAGTTGTTGTTATTGCCAACAGATATACGCTCCCGATAAATAAAACATCCAATAGTCTCCAGGTCATTCCCGAACAAGACGTAAAATATTATTCTAATTTTTCTGCGCTCGAACTGGTTGATATATTCAATCCCTCCGCTTTTGTTTTTGATAAAAGGCTTGTCGGTTATGGGGTAGGGACTGCAGGTGCAGGCAGTTTAAATATCCGCGGTATTGGAGGTCAACCCAATTCCAGTGTATTGGTTTTGATAAATGGTCACCCTGATTTTATGGGATTGTTTGGTCATCCCCTGCCAGATGTATATTCCCCCGACCAGGTTAAAAGTGTCGAGATAATTTCCGGTCCTTCATCTACTGTTTTTGGCAGTAATGCGATGGGGGGAATAGTTAATCTGGTTACCGGTTCCGATTATGACCATATTCTGAGTGTTGGTCTTGAAGGAGGATCATTTTCCACTTTCATTGGAAAATTATTCCTTGCGAAAAGAATTGGCAGACATGGATTATTCTTTTCATCCCGATCAATTTCTACAGATGGACATATCCCGCAAACCAGCTTCAAGTCCCAGAATTATCAACTTGGCTACGATTTTTTTGCAAGTCCTGTCTGGCAGTTATCTATAAATGGTTCTTATGTACCTTATTCTTTTGATGATCCCTCAAGACAAGGTGATACATCTAATTTAGGCACATATGGTGTAATTAAAAGAGGAAATGGTTCAATAATTGTTTCAAACAATTATGACGATTTGAAAGGTTCTATTCAGTTATATGGAAATATGGGTTATCATAAGTTCTATGATGGATTTTATTCACACGATTTTAGTTATGGCGCTTCGGTTTATCAGCAGTATACATATTCGAATCAATTATCTCTCGCCTTCGGTTCCGATTATCTATATTATGGAGGGAAAGCAAATTCCGATAATACTCTTCATGAAATAAATTCATTGGGTGTTTATATGCTTGCACTTTATAGCCCTTTAACAAATTTATCTTTCAAAGGCGGGCTTCGCTTGCAATACGCGACACTATCGCTTTACAATTATTCCCCTGTTTTGGGACTTACTTATAATTTCCTAAATAATCTGGAATTTTATGCTAATTATCAGAGTGGATTCCGCTTCCCTACAATACAGGAGTTATACTTATTCCCCGTCTCTAATCCTAACTTAAAAGATGAGACCGTAAATGGTTATGAAACCGGAATGAAATATTATTTAACTACCGGTAGTTTTATAAAGCTGGCTGTTTATTCAAGTAAAGTTGATAATCTAATTGAAGTTGTAAGTAACCCCTTCCCACCTCCCCCTGTACATTATGAAAATAGTGGCTCCAATAAAATATGGGGCGCAGAGGGAGACACACATATTATTATTACCCAAAATCTGAGTCTAAATTTAGGATATGGATTTCTTGATCCAGGCAGTATAACTTCGTTTAATCCTAAAAATCAAATTAAATATATGGTTAACTGGAAGAAGGATTTTTACCAGATATCTCTTTTCGGTAAATATATCAGCACGGTTTATACGGCAGATAATTTTAACTCCCCTGTTGGTTCATTTAATCTGTTAAATCTTTATACGGGTTTCCACTTTGAAGAATTCACCATTTCAATAAAACTAAACAATCTTCTTAACAGGACCTATTATTATCTTCCCGGTTTCAAAGCTCCCGGCTTCAGTATTTTAACGGGGATAGATTTTACGATTTGAAAATCCCAAAGTAATTCAATATAAAGCAAAAAAAAACGGAAGCCTTTCAGCTTCCGTTTACACATTGGGGAGGTCTAGAACAAAAAATTTAGTTTATTATATCTCCTGTCTCAGCATCTATATCGAATGTCGTACCTTCTGTTTCGTTTAATCCTTTTATTCTAACCGGGATTTGTTGCCCACCAAGTGTAATATTTATAATTCTGTCAATAGTTGTATCCGTTTGGGTTGTGCCTTTCAGAAATGTTTCAACAGCATGATAAGTCCCAGTAATTGTACCGCTTGCCTTTCGATACCAGTTAAAGCCGCTTCCTCTTGGACCCATAATATTAATAAAATTAAGAGTCAGGGTTCCATTCAATGTTCTTACTGCCCCATTCCTAGTAACAGTATCGGAAACAGTTTGAATATATGGTGAAGTAGAGTTTAATGTCACAATCGGAGTATTAGTTCCTGTTACAGTCCATACGCCAGACAACCCGGTCAATTGATGAGATACTTTGGGTGTTTTCAGAGTTCCAGAACCACTTACAATCTTATGATTGAAGGAATACGCAGTATCAAAAGAAGAGCCGTCCGGAATAACGAAGAATTTCTGAAACTGACCATTCTTATTAAGAAACTGATCCTGGTAAACACGCGAATAATCAGCATAATATGATCTATTTATATTTCCTCTTAGACGGGTAACAGTTATAGTCCACCATCCGGTCGTAGAATCATATTGTTTAGTAACACCTGTATGGGAATGCCCAAAATTTACCATATTATTTATATCTTCAGCTACAATACCTGTTATAGAAGCAGTTTGAAGAACATCTGCCATTTCATCTAAAACACCACCATTATCAATTGCAACATCAGCAGCTACCGAATATAAAGCATCCTGTGTAATACTTGCATCAACCGTTTGAAGCGAATTGGGTGAATTGACCATTGTATTATCATTATTCCTACATCCGGCAACAAAGATAACCGTAAAAGAAAAAACCATTAACACCGGGATCCATTTCATAAGTTTCATAATTATTACTCCTATTCTATTATAATCACCAAATCTGATAATTTGACACTTTATATTAAAAAAGGTTTAATGTAATAATCATTCAAAAAAAATGCTGCATTAAAGGAAATTTTATGTTTTATTAACTGTTTTTATTATTATTTGTACATACTAATAATAATTTATACCCAATAGATATTTATCACATATTAATAGGATTCCCAAATGAAACCAATAAGAGTGTTGTTTACGTTACTTTTTGTCTTAGCGATTAGTGGTAAGATTTTTTCTCAAGATGCTGAAGAGATAGTTAACAAATATATTCATGCAATCGGCGGATTAGAAAACATACAAGCGATCAAGACTATTAAACTTACCGGAAAAGTTACAGCCGGCGGTATGGATATACCTTTTACTCAGACATGCAAACGCCCCCAAATGGTGCTTATGGAATCCACCATCCAGGGTATGACAATGAAACAAGCATTTGACGGCATTCAGGGGTGGACGATCAATCCTTTTATGGGGAAAAAAGATCCTGATGTTATGTCCAAAGATGCAGCAAAAGCAATCCAGCGAAATGCCGATTTTGAAGGTCAGTTAATTAATTATAAAGATAAAGGGAGTAAAATTGAGCTCATCGGGAAAGAAGATCTTGGGGGTTCACAAGTCTATAACATTAAATTGACTGATAAAAATAATGACACAACCAGCTATTATATAGATGCCGACTCCTACCTTGTGGTTAAACAAAATGATAAGCTTAAATTCGACACAAAAGAGATCTTCTCTGAATCTATTTTAAGTAATTACAAACAAGTAAATGGAGTTATGTTCCCATTTTCAATTGAATCCAAATCCCCCGATAATCCTATGGGAAGTGCTAAAATTATAGTGGAATCAATTGAAATAAATAATACTGTTGATGACAGCATTTTTAAGATGCCCCTAACAAAATAATTATTAAGGCAACCGGTCTTAAAAAGTTAGAACTTTATTCCAAAGAACAATGCTCAATTGGTCGGGATAAAGGGAAAGGAATATGATAATGTGATCTGCAGAATATACCAATCAGATAAATTATTTTAACTTGAAATAATCAAAAATTCATTCTCATCATTAAAAATATTCCGATAATAATTAAGGAGGGTTCAATGAAAAAAACCATATGTGTTTTTATTTCACTTTTTGCGTTCTCTTTCATCCTGCTTAACATAGCAGGTTGTTCAATAAAACCCAAAGACGCGGGTAAAATTCCTGTTACTACTTCTTCTGATGATGCAAAACAAAATTTCATTAAAGGAAGGGATCTTACTGAACAGCTACAGGGGCAGGAATCACTTCAATACCTGACCAAAGCAATTCAAGCCGATACAACCTTTGCTTTGGCATATTTAACAAGGTCCGCATTCCAACCTACAGCAAAAGACTTTTTTGATGACCTGAATAAGGCTGTCGCTCTGGCCGGCAATGCTTCACAGGGAGAACAATTGGAAATTTCCGGGTTTGAAGCTGGTGTAAATGCAAATCCCGTGAAACAGAAAGAAGACTTTGAAAAGCTCGTCTCTCTATATCCGCAAGATGAAAGAGCCCATAACCTGTTGGCAAATTATTATTTCGGACAGTTTGAAGATCAGAAAGCTATAGATGAATATAAAAAAGCTGCCGATATTAACGCGGACTATTCTCCTACATATAATTCTTTGGGGTACGCTTATAGAAGAGCCGAAAATTATACTGAATCAGAAAAAGCATTTCAGAAATATATCGAGCTGATCCCGAATGATCCTAATCCTTATGATTCCTATGCAGAACTATTGCTTAAAGAAGGCAAATATGATGCTTCGATTGAAAACTATCAGAAAGCCCTAACACACGATGCGGGTTTTGTATCTTCAAAAGTAGGTATAGCGACTGCTTATATTTATCAGGGGAAATATGAGGAATCGAGAAAAGAATTACAACAACTTTTTGATTCAGCAAGGAATGACGGGGAAAAGAGAACGGCCTTATTTAACATGGCAGTTACATATGCAGATGAAGGGAAGCCAGACATGGCATTAACGGAAATGGGAAAAGAATATGCTATCGCTGAAAAAGAAAATGATTATGGTAATATGTCGGGTGATCTTGCTGCTATAGCAACTATTCTATATGAGAGCGGAAAATACAAGGAAGCTCTTGAGAAGTTTCAGCAATCAGTTGAGGAATTTAATAAATCCACCTCCTCGCAGGCATTAAAGGACAATGTTAAACTGGGAAATCTATATAATGAAGGTATAATTGCATTGAAGATGAATGATTTCAAAACTGCCGCTGAGAAAGCCGACCAATTTATGGCTGGAGTTAAAGCAATAAATAATTCCAACCAGATAAGACAGGCAAATCAGCTGCTGGGGATGATTGCCCTGGAACAGAAAAAACCGGATGACTGTTTATCTTATCTGAAGGACGCAAATCAGCAAAACCCATACAACTTTTATTACATTGGAAAAGCTTATGAGTTAAAAGGAGATAAACAAAAAGCGAAAGAATATTATGATAAGGTAATGAACTTCAATGCCTTACCCGGTTTTAATACTGCCTATGCAAGATATAGTGCTAAAACCATGTTGAAGAATATATAATCCATTAGTTTTTCATCTCATAAATCGTTCGACTAAAGCCGGAAGTAATTCCGGCTTTGTTATTATAATTCCAAAGTTTGATTTTTAGCCATTTTGTACCCGATGGCAAAAAATGGAAAAGTGGAATTATAATTAATAGAGGGGTACTTGTTCAGAAGAGGAGTTGGGGTGTTATTTCAATCAAGAGAGAAACCAGAACAGTCTAATAACAGGCTTGTAACGGCTTCATTCAAGGTAATGAACAGTGAATGAACAGTACATGAACAGTACAAGCACTATGCATTCATATTCAATATTGAATATTGCCTGTAAGAGATCAGACATAGAGACTAATTAAAATTATAATGCCTTCAATACTTCCTGAGTATTACGGATTAATCCTAGGCGTGGGAAAATATATTTTACCGGGTACACATGTTCTTCATTTGACCGGGCAGACATTGCATCCTCAACAAAAATTTGATTATAGCCTAATTCGTAAGCATATCTTGCAGTACTTTCTACTCCAAAGTTTGTTGCAATTCCGCATAAAATAATTGTATCTATTCCGCGCCTTCTCAATTGCAGGTCAAGTTCGGTTCCGTAAAACGCTCCCCACTGATGCTTAGTAATTAAAAAATCTCCTGGCTGGATATTCAACTCAGGGACAAATTCACTCCATCCGGGATTAAATCCTGACCTTTGAAAAGAAGTTTCTGAAATAGGACGTAATGAATCCTTTAAGTCCGGTGATGGAGTAACGTGTACTAAAAATACAGGCATATTATTTTTTCGCGCAGATGTTAAAAGTTTAGCTGAATTTTCTATAACTAACGCAGATGGATAAGGCTCAGTAGGTATTGAAGAAATACCTTTTTGTAAATCAATAACAACAATCGCAGTTTTTTCTATGTTTATTTTCATTTCCGTTGGCATAACTAAACCTCATATTTATTTTTATTTTTTATCTGGCAATAGAAGGATAAACAATCGCTGCTATCACCGTTAATATAATCATTGACACAATAAGGAAAGCAAAGTCAAAAGGGAGTCCGTATTGACTATTTCCGCCAGAAATCATTAAAGTTCGAAGCGCATCAACCTCATACGTAAGCGGATTAAAATGCGCAATTGCTTTTAACCAATCGGGCATTATGGAAATAGGATAGATAGCATTGCTAGCAAAGAAGAGAGGCATCGTAAGCACCTGCCCTATTCCCATAAACCTTTCACGTGTTTTAACGATACAGGCTATTATTAAAGAGAAAGTTGAAAAAAGGGCTGCACTAATGATCACAACAAATAAAATCCCTATCAAATTAAGGGGCAACCAGGAAAGCTTAACAGAAAGAAGCAAGGAAAGAAGATAGATTATTATGGCTTGCGAGATAGCGCGAACACCAGCGGACAAAGCTTTTCCAAGGACGAGGGCAGTCCTTGGAGTTGGACTTGCCAGAAATTTATGAACAATTCCTAAATCTCTTTCCCATATAATCGATATGCCATAAAAGATAGCGACAAAAAGCACACTCTGCGCAAGAATTCCGGGAGCCATAAAATCCAGATAACTCATATTGCCGGTTGGGATTGCGCGTACGCGCGTAAACACTTCTCCAAACACGAGCATCCATAAAGCAGGCTGAAGTGCCCGGGTAAACAATTCAGTGGGGTCGTGGCTAAGTTTTCTTACTTCTAATTCGGCGATTACCAAAGTCTTGGTAAAGAAATTTGCTATCCATTTGACCGGATTAATTTTGTCTAATAGAAGGGCATTATCCGAGTCTTTTTGAAACACGTCTTGTTCTTGATACATCTTTAAAATTTCCTTCACTAACATCGGAATCCAAATTCTTTCCGATATAATATTCAAATACTTTATTTAAACTAGCTCCATCATCACCGATAGATATTTTAAGCTCTTGCGGGGAACCCAGAGCGGCAATTTTTCCTTTGTTCATAATTGCAACCCTGCTGCACATTGCATCGGCTTCTTCCATATAATGAGTTGTCATCAAAACTGTTGTTCCGTTCACGGCTAAAGTTTTAACATATTCCCAGACGCTGTCTCTTGCGCCGGGATCAAGCCCGACAGTCGGTTCATCTAATATTAACACCTTAGGATTATGAAGAACTGCCTGTGCAATTTCAAGCCGTCTGATCATTCCGCCTGAAAAACTTTTAACCATCTTGTGCGCAACATCAGTAAGACCCATAAAATGGAGCGAATCTATAATTCTTTTTTTCCGTTCTTTCGAGGGGATGTCATAAAGCTTAGCGAAAATAAGCAGGTTCTCGTAACCGGTAAGATTTCCATCCGCAGAAAGGAGCTGTGGAACATACCCGATAATTCTTCTAACCTTGGTAGCATTTTTAACAACATCATACCCGCCAATCAATGCTTCCCCTGAAGTTGGAGGCAAAAGTGTGGTTAATATTTTGATCGTCGTTGTTTTGCCCGCACCGTTTGGACCAACTACTCCGAAGATTTCCCCTTTGTCTATTGAAAAGGATATGGAATTAACCGCTGTAAGATCACCGAACTTTTTAGTTAGATTCTTAACTACCAGAATTTTCTTATTCATTTCTTATTTGTCTTTAATATTGTTTAATTAAAAATAACCTTCAGAATATTATTTGACAAATCTATCTGCTTTGAAGTTTAACCGTTAATATTAAAATATAAACCCTTTAAATGAAAGCGATATTGCATCCATATTCGTCTCAATCTTCGTAGAATAGTAAAACCAGGAGGCTTGTATATACTTTATTTCAAAATGCTCCAGGAAAAATTTAATATAATGGTTATCATTGAAGTTCCACGAAAGTAGTTTGAATAATCCGTCAGTACTTATGATTATTCCATTAGTCCAGTTATTATAAAGAGAATTGTTGTAATATGAGCCATTCAGGAATGAAACAGTTTCAAATAGACTTAACTTCTGACCCTTCCTTAATGTAATATTGTCAGTTCTTTTCCATTCAAAAAGATTTTGCCAGGGTTTAATATCCCCAAGAAGTCCCTGATATGAAAACTTACCAGCATTATCTTCACTGACCAGAAGATCTTCTGATTCAATTGAAATATCGAATGTAAAAAAATTAATAGAATTACTGTTTCTCAGAAGATCTGAACCCAGTGAAAGTGTATAACCAAGTCTTGCAGTTAAGGGCAGTGGGTCTCCCTGATAAAAGTCAATATAGGAGACTTCATTTCCAATATTTGATCTTGAATATCCCAATGAAAAATTAACTACTGGCTTTAATGCAGTATTTTCAAAAGGTTTATAACTATAATCAGGAATTGTCAGTTTTGATATCGGTATATTTATTAACATTCCCCAATCCACAGCCTTGGGCCTAGCTTCCTGTTCCGGAAAGGGGCTCAATTTTGAATCGATACTCTTATATGTAAACCCAATTGATAGGTTTACAAAATAATCTAACGAAACTCCGATTCCCAAGGCAGTATATTGATCATAACTTTCAAAGTAATATCCTGGGGAATCATAGAGCATATAATAGGTTGGTCCATAATCTAATTTGGTTGACATAAATCCAACTCCCGCACTGAGATTAATCCCATTTAACAGTTTACTGAAATTGTAACCTGCTGTTATTCCAATGTTGTTATATGTTGTTCCTGTTGGAAGTATTCCCGGCATCCAGTTAACTTTATCGGTATAGAATTGAACTGAAAGGTTATTAGTCTGGCTTGAATATCCAAGAATTGCCGGGTTATAATAAAATCCTAATGGATCATTCGTGGGTAGGGAAACTCCCGACATCCCCATTCCAAATGATTGTGGATTCGGATTAAGCCCCAGCATAGGTATTGCCGCCTCCCCCTGTGCGTTTATTACAAATGGAAATAATAATAAAATAATTGAAAGTAACACTGCCGTATATTTCACAGTATACCCCGCATAGTATTATTAATATATCTATTATTAAACATTTTAAACTTACTGAAACTTTAATCGTTCTTCCAATAACCGAAAGCCTTTCGTTCTCAGAAGCTAAAAGCGAAACTATTTAATATTTAGAGTTGTTATTAATTTTTAGAATGGAGAAATAAATGGAAAGATTTAATTTTATAAATATCAGGAGACCTTGACTAATACCATTGTCATGTCGTCATTTTGTTCGGCATTACCCCTGAATTGTTTTAATGAATCCCAGATCTCATCCATGAGTTTAGTTGAAGTGATATTTGTTTTGTCTTTAAGTAATTCAGAAAGCTTATCCTCCCCAAAGAATTCTTCTTTTTCATTTATCGCTTCTGTTATTCCATCGGAATAAAAAGCGAATATTTTACCGGATGATAATGGAATTTCTTCTTCAACTAATGTTTTGTCGAATATAATACCTTTCTCAAGACCAACCCCGATCCCTTGCGTCCTGTAGGTAGAGACGGTGCCATTTGATGCTGCAAGCAATGGTGCGTGTCCTGCTCTGCAAACTCTTACAACGTTTTTCTCAAGATCAAAAAGAGCAAGCGTTATTGTTACAAACCAATCCTTTTCCATCGATATATAAAGATTCCGGTTGATCTCAATAAGGATATCGCGCGGACTCCTGTTATCAATGCAAGCAACCTGCATCATAGTCTGAAGCTTAGTCATATATAATGAAGCAGATAGCCCCTTACCAGATACATCACCGACCACTACAAATAACTTTGTGGGGGATATCTTTATTAAATCATAATAATCTCCTCCAACCTGCATAGCGGGAACCATTTGTCCACATACATCGAGCCCATTAACGTCAGGGTTGCACTTAGGGAGAAGGCTTTGCTGAATTTTACGAGCAAGGTCAAGATCTCTTTCTATTCTTAATTTATTTGCTTCAGACCGATACAGCCTTGCATTCTCAATTGATATTGCTGCCTGGTTAGCTGCAGCATATAATAGTTCAAGATCTTTTCCTGCAAACTGCGCGCCGGAATGCTTAAGCCCGAATAATAATACTCCTATGACTTTTGATTTTATAATCATAGGTATAATAGTAAAGATATTATTTTCTATCAACCTTCTGCCTGCTGTTGGAAATACATTTATAAAATCGGGCTGCTCAATCACCACATAATCCGTAATAAGAATTTTTTCCTTGTAAAACTGTTCAAGGTTGGAATCGGAAATAACAAGATCAGCATTTTTTAATCCCACTGCCCTTTCCAATTTCAATTCATTATCAGGACCATTGATCATTATTCCAAACTCTTTGATCATCAAAGATTCCACAAATGTAGTTTTCATAGCATTAAGAATATTATCAAGTCCTACCATGACCGATACATCATTGCTGAATCTTATAAGTACTTTCTGATAGGCGAACTGTTCAGGATAAAATTTTGCAGTGAGGAAATCCTGAAACTTGTTTTTTGTAGATTGAAATACCATTGCAAACACTATAAATATTACTCCGGCTATTATTCCCTGGTATTCTGTCCCTATGGCCTGGCTTACACTTTGTCCTATTACATAAATTATTAAGAAATAAACAGCAAGTATCGTGATAGTTGCAAGTCCATAAATGATAGTGTTTTTAACAACTATACTTACATCCATTAACTGATAACGGAAAATCGAAATTCCGAAGGCTATTGGAATTAATGCAACCAGAAGTATTGGTGTATAAAATTCAGGCGAGTTGAACAATGTATCAGTAATGCTTGGAGCTATATAAATCGTATACAAAATACTTAATACCCCCAAAGCATACGCTGACAAAATTATAAATAAAGGTTTTTTCTCTGCCTTATCGTTCATTCTTACATAATTAATGAATAGCGATATCAGCCCTATTATCATTGAACCCAGCAGCATATAATTCAGATAATTAGCATAATTTTTGTAGAAATCGTTTTGGGAAGGTCTGAAGTAAACAAACAATATCCTATAAATGAATGAAACGCCAAAAAGAATAGCCGGTGTTAGATAGAATGCCTTTCTTACCCACTTTTTTCTTGTAAAATTAAACGGCTTGGGAAATATCCAGAAAAAATGGATTATCATGAAGGGAAGGAATGTTGCTGCCGCTGTCCATGTTATATCTACCGGACCACCGAACCACGGTGAATGCTGGGCGCCGTCATTTGTAAAAACAAAAACTTCGTATAAAATAAAACAGGCCCCAATCCTATAAAAAAGACGCTGCAGATATCCCTCAGGTTTTGCAGACACTACTATAAAACCAATAACAAGCCAAAATAAGCCAAGTAATCCTAACCCAACCTGAGAAAAATTGATAAGCTTTTTAACATATACTTTTGTTGCAATTTCCTTGTCACCCTTTTTAAAAGTATAATCGGCATAATTACCCGATTTTACTTTATTCAGTATTGTTTGAGCAACAAAAACATCACTAATGTTCTTTTTGTTTATAGATATTAGCTGGTCCCCGTTCCTTATACCGGCGTTCCAAGTTACACCATTAACCTTAACTTTATCAAAAAAGATCCCTTTTTTTTCAGGTACCCATAAACATTCATCATTCGAAGTAACCCGAACGACATAAACCAAGAATATGTTTATTATTCCTATAAACAGCAGAAAAATTGCGGAGACAATAATAAGCTTCTGCCGGTTCCGCGCTATAATATTTTTAAGTTTATCCATACCTAAAAAATAATCTATTTCACCTTAACTACCATCAAGGTAATATCATCAGATTGTACCGTGCCTGCAGCAAATTTATTGACTGATGTTTTGATCGTTTCGATAATTTCCGATACATTTTGATCGGATAACTTCAGAGCAATCTCCTCAAGTTTTTCATCTGAGAATTCATTGCCGTTTTTATCCATCGCTTCTGTTACACCGTCCGTAAAAAGAATAATTATATCGCCTTTTTCAAGAGAAATAGTCGGGGACTCATAAGGAACAAAAGTCTTCATCACGCCAAGTATAATTCCTCCTTTATCAAGTTTTATTATTTTCTTGTTTCGTATCAATAATGGAGGATTGTGCCCGGCATTTACATAATTAAAGGTTAAATCGTTCTCATCCAGAACACCCCAGAAAAATGTGATGAACTTCCCATCCATTGTATTATCAGTTACCAGGTCGTTAATTAATTCGGTGGCTTCACTTAATGACATTCCATGTTTACATATAATTTTTAAGAATGCCTGCAGGTTTGCGGTCAGCAATGCTGCAGGTACTCCTTTGCCCGATACATCCGCAATGGCAATACAGAAGCTTGAATTATCAAGTGGTATAATATCATAAAAATCTCCTCCTACCTGCTTAGATGGCATATTGAAAGCTGCTATATCAAACTTCTTATATTGGGGTATTGAATGCGGTAAAAGATTTTTCTGTATGTCCCTTGCTATCTCTAATTCCTCTTCCATTTTTTGCTTTTCGAGTGCTTCATTGAATAAACGCCTGTTTTCAAGCGAAATTATTGCAAGACTTCCAACTGAATAAATAAATTCAATGTCACTTTCAGTATATTCGGATTGGTTACCTCTCTTACCAAGTAATATCAATCCTTTTGTTTCTCCATGAAGCTGCATAGGTACGATCAGTTCAACTTTAAGATCATCAAGTCTACTATATTGAGTTATTATTTTATCTTTATTTACGGGACTTTCAATATCCGGAATTTTTACATTTGTTAAGGCATTCAGAAGATCAGTTTCCGGAAATTTTGATTCAAGTATCTGCTTATTTGTTCCGTCTGATAAAACAACTGCAAATTTAGAAATAAGTAATTGCCCTATTATGGAATAAACCAATAGCTTTGTTGCTCTCGATTTTTCGGATATAAGCCCAAATTCTTTGCTTAATTCGAACAGTGAATTCAAACGGTGTATACGGTTATCAAGAACACGATTAACTCTTTTTAATTCGTAAAGAACAATTGAATTTTGAATTGCAGAGGCGGAGATATTGATAATAGTGCGAAGAAATTCCAAGTCATCTTCCGTATACTCAGACTTATTAAGTTTTTCCCCAAGACATACTATTCCGACCATGTCATTTGAAGATGATATTCTTTCTACTGCGCGCAGTTTATTTGCTTTAAGAAATTCATTAAACGGATTATGATTTTCAAGATTATCTTCTGAAGATAATTCCGGAAAGGTACCCAGCAACTTTTCATTTATTCCTTTAGATGACTTTATCAGAATCCTGCCGTCAATGTTCAACCCGATAAGCCCTTTCGTTGCAAAGAACTTACCCATGCAGGTAAGTAAAATGTTGTTGAGTATAAATTGAAGATCAAGGCTGGAATTAATTACTCTACTGAATTCAACTAAGGCAGTAAGATTCCTTTTGACTTTAACCGATTCAACATCATTCATCTTCTGCCGTTGGAATTTATATTTTTGGTGAGTGCTACCTGGTTAAACTTCCCCGGCACCGAAGTATATCTAACATCATCCATCAATGCTTTCATAAGATACATTCCAAGCCCCCCCACTCTTTTTTCATCAAAGTATTTCTGTAAATCGGGATTAGGCACAAGCCCAGGTTCAAATGATTTCCCATAATCTATTATTTCGATAGTGAAAGTTTTTTTATCAGCCCTTAGATTAAGTATAATTTTTCCATCCGGAATATATTTATAAGCATGCTTGATAATATTTGTACATGCCTCATCCACTGCAAGTATTATATTATCAATTGCTTCTTTGGAAAAACCGGCATTAACAGCGGCAGAATGTATAAATTCTCTTATTTCAGCAAGGTTCTCAGTCCTGCTATAAATTTCTAGTTTATCCTTTTTCAATTTCGGTTTTTCAGCTTTCAAGGTTCTTATTCTCTTTGAATTTGTTTACTGCTTCTTCTTCGGTCTTGAATATCTCATATAGAAGCGGGAAGCCTAAAAGATCAAATATATTAAATACTTTATCACTCATGGCCGATAGCTTTATGTCTCCTTCATTCTCCCTAACTTTTTCTATGAATGCCATGAAAACACCCAGCCCTGCACTACTTATGTAGGCAAGGTCTTTAAAGTTTACAACTATCGAATACTTCTTGTTATCTACTAATCCCGAAAAAGTATTCTCCAGCATTGGTGCAGTATGAGCATCAAGAAATCCTTTTAGATATATAGTACTTACTTCACCTTTGTCTGCAACTGAGGTGCTGAATTCTGCCATTTATTCTCTCCATCAAGATTTAATTTTTGTTTCCATTTTAATATTACTAACGTGATATCATCATGTTGTGAAATATTCCGGGAGAAAAGAGTTACCTCTCTTATCACCTTATTGGATATTTCGTCCACATGTTTATCACAGTTCTCAAGTAAAATCTTTTCAAATTCTATGCTGCCGAAATCATCAAGATTGATATTCTTCGCCTCGGTAATTCCATCTGTATAGAGTACAATAAGATCGTCTTCTTCCAGATTTATCCTGATTTCGTCTAGTGTGTTTACAAAATGATCCGTGAAATTTAATCCAAGTCCTATGCCCGAAGGACGAATATTCTGCACAATATTATTTCTTATTAATAGTACCGGGCAATGACCTGCTCGCGAAATAGACAGAGTCTCTTTTTTAATATCTATTACTCCATATGCTGCGCTAACAAAGCTTTTTCTATCAAGCGTACGATGTAATATTTCATTTGCTTTTACAAGAATCTCTTTCGGAGTTTCAATAATTTTGGAAAGGGATTCAAATATTCCTTTTAACTCCGCCATTATAAATGCAGCCGATATCCCTTTTCCCGAAACATCGGCTATTACAAAACCAAATTTGTTTTCACTTAGTTCAAAGAAATCATAATAATCACCGCCGACCTCAAAAGCAGGTATGAACACTGATGAAATGCTAAGGTTTTCCGGTTCGGGATTTTTACTTGGAAGAATCTTTCTTTGTATTTCACGAGCTACATCAAATTCCTTTTCAAGTCTCTCTTTTTCAATCGATTCCTCAAGAAGTCTTGAGTTTTCTATTGCTATTGAAGCATAATCCGAGAAAGTATCCATCGCATTCTTATCTTCATCATCAAAAATAAAATCGTTTTTCTTTGCTGCAACCAGGTAACCCTTTATTTCATTATGTGTTTTGATCGGAGAAACTGCTATACTATAGAATTTCTCTGCAAGTTTTTCTTTGCCTTCAAACTTATCAAGATAAAGTAGTATTGTCTTAATGTCTGCATCCTTCTTTATTTTCGGTAAGATGTATCCTGATATAAGATTCGTATCTACAATACCGATATTCTTCTTTGCTAAAAATTTAATATCATTATTTTCAGTCCAAATAATCCAGGACGCATCTGAATTACAAACTTTAACTGCAATTTCTGTAATAGTTTCTGAAAGCTCCTTAAAATCCAATACTTGTGTGATCAGTTTGCTGAAATACTGAAGTGATGAGATCTCCTGTGTTTTCCTGTCATATGCTTCTGCAGTTGGTATGTGGAATAAAGTGGTAAAGAATAGTATACCAAAGTATATGATCCCATATATCATCATCAGGTTCATAAACTGGTCAAGTGAAGTCGAGAAATTCAATAGTACTTGTCCGTGCAGGTGTGAATCAGAACTGTTCGCTATGTTTACTATAAACAGAATAAATATAACAACCGAGAAAACTAATAGGGAAATCTTCTCTTTTTTAACAAGAAATGCTATCCAGGAAATTCTTATAGAATTTATTATGATCAGTATAATGGAAATAATTACAAATGTTGTCTTTATGTAATTAAGTTCCGGATATGGATTTAACACTGATGCAAAGGATGCTACCAGGAAAAAGATAATCATCGTGTTGAAATGAGTGGAAACATTTTTTTTCTGCTTAAGGAAATACAACTCCTTGAAAGTAAAGAAGATATATGAGACTGTGCTGATAAATATGAACCCGTAGAGAAAAGATATTATGCTTATAATTAAATCAGGTTTTGTAAGTCTTTCCTTAACATTTCCAAAAATCCAATTTAGTATGGGATCCGAAAAAGTAATAAGAGCGAAAATTATTGCGTTAAGGATTCCGATGTTCATAATAAGAGAAAGAGGATTAATCTTCTTTGTTCTTATAAAATCAAACATGTAAAGGATAAAGAATGCTGCCGTCAGAATAACAAAAACCTCATTCAATATCCTGAAAACGATTGAAGTATTTGAACCGAAAATCAGCTTAAAAAAGAATAATATTATTGCAAATCCAACAAATGCCTGGAATTTAATGTTTTTTGTAAGATTTGCCGTCTTAAAATTCATTAGCTTTTACCATTTACACTCAAAGTTAAAAAATTATGCTCTTATTCGGTTAATAAATTACAATATATATTTTATTATGTAAAGAAGAGTTTTATGGACGGAAATTATAACGGATGGCTGTTAAAATCCGAGGATAAAATAGAATTATGGAAGGGAAATAATGATTTTATATCTCAATAGGATCCTTTTTTTCATTCTGATCCTTTAGGTTTTTCCTCAATTCCTTTTCCATATCCTTCATTTGCTGCTGGAATTTCTTCATTTCCTTCTGAAATTCTTTCATCTGTGCTTTATATTCTTCACCATTAAAATTAGGGATCATTGATCTGAAGTTGGCTAATAAAGAATCCATATTTAATTGCTCCCTCTTCCCGGTACCAAAGAACTTATGGCTGAAATATTTGTTTTGATTCATTATTGAGTCAAGATCAACCCTTACTTCAGTAATTTTTTCGGGATGCCCCGGAACATTCATCTTAAAATTAAACACATTCTTACCTTGTGTCCCATCCGGAATATTAATAGTCATTCGGGGAATATTAACAGTAATTTGACCAACAATATCTGCTGCTCTTTCTATCTGAACCGTGATGCTGTCAAAATCAGGAAGTTCAATATCCGGTAATATATGGGATAAATTGACCCTGCATGTGTTTTGATCAAACTGAACCTTAAAATTCTTTCCCCAGGAAGGATCATGCTTCAACTTAATTATACTGCTATCCAATTGAAGATTTATAGAATACTTTTTCCATTCATATGAAGCCTTCTTCATTTCCTCCTTCATTTTTCTCATCTCATCCTTAAATTTGCCTTTATCGAATTCGTAATTTTCGGAAAAGATTGTATCGGGTGTGAAGAATATGTACTGATTATCCCTTGTTTTCTTTACTTCATTAATCGCCTTTACAATTGAATTTTTATCATAAGATGTTAATCCGACAGGACAAATCTTAGAAAACCCTTCCTTGTTCGCATTATTTGCAAAAGCAATAATATCCGCAAGCAGGGCTTTATTATAATTCCAAATATTCGGATTAATTGCAACCGTATTTTTATCATTAACGAGTACCTGTGATTGCAAATCTTCGGCATAATTCTGCAATATAGAATCTACTTTTTCCTTTTGCTGTGAATTAAGGTTAAGGGTTCTGATAAACTTATCAAGGTTATTTACATTGGAGGTAATATTTCCGGTCTTGATTTCAAAAAATCCGTTCCCTGTTGTATCATATCCTAACTGAAGATACTGGCTGTTTGTTTTATCCAACGGAAGCTGATGGTTAAACGCAAAATTGAATACATCTTCGTTGGTCAGATTAGCAGCATATAACAGAGGTTTTAAATTCTGCTTATAAAATCCCGCCAGGTTTGACTTTTGCTGTTCTACCAGGTGTTCAATTACCTGCGGATTATATTTTAGGAATATCATTAAAACCAGTGTGAGAACAAGAAATCCAGCTATTGGAGATAGCCTTTTTATTGAAAAGAAAGAAGTTTTATGTTCCTTTAGTGAAGCAAAAAGTCTTGTCTCAAAATATGGAGATTCGGAAAGAGGCTTCAGAGATGATACCGTCAGTTGTTTTAACTTTCTTAATTCGGCAAGTTTTTTCTGAAGATCTGATGATAAAGCTAACTCTTCTTCAAATTTATCCTTTTCCTCTGAGGACAATTCCCCATCTAAATAAGCGGACAATTTCTCATTATTTATATCTTTTTCCATTACCCCATCAGCTCCTGTTCATAAGGTTTAAGAAGTTCTCTTAAACCCTCCCTTGCTCTGAATATCCGGGATTTTATTGTACCAATTTCACAGTCGACAGTTTCTGCAATTTCCTGGTAACTTAATCCTTCGATATCCTTTAGTAAAAGGGGAAGCCTTAATTTTTCCGGAAGCTTTGAAATAGCTTTATTAACAATATCTGAAATATCTTTATGTTCCATTGAAGGAATATAAACCGGATCGTTTTCTCCATCTTTTATCGGAGTGAAAATACTCCTGATCTTTATTTTCCTTAGATGGTCTTTGCATTTGTTTACCGTAATCCTATATAACCAGGTGGAAAATTGAGACTGGAACCTGAAACTCTTCAGATTTTTATAAATTGTGATGAGCACATCCTGAGCAATATCATCTACCGCATCACTTGAATTAAGTGTGAGGTAAATAATATTCCTAATTTTATCCTTATGCCTCTGGACCAAGGTTTTGAATGTTGATTCATCACCTTCGATAAATCGCTGGATTAAGGAAAAATCATCATCTAACTGTAAAATCTGCGGATATTGCAAGTCTTTCTTTCTATTTCTTTTAATGAATTTCATGATTTTAGACGATTTTTAATTGGCGAAGTTCCGTGGTAAAATTATATAAATTTCATATTAATATTGATACCACATAAAATAATGAGAAATTAAAATTTCTTGCATAAATTGAGCTATCTAATTAAATTGAATCGAAAATTTTAGGAGTTATTAATGAAAATTAAATACACGGAAAGATACGAAGCCGTTGTTATCGAATTAAAGGGAAATGTGATGGGCGGTGATGACACTAAAGATTTCAACGAACTTCTGCACAAACTCATTGATGAAGGGAAGAAACATGTAATCGTAGATTTGTCCGATGTCAAATTTATGAATAGCTCCGGAATCGGTATGCTGATTGGCGGTCTTACTACTATGAAAAAAGCAGATGGAAGCATGAAATTATCTGGTGCGACTGAGAAGATCGAAAGTCTTTTGGTGATAACTAAGCTTATAACGATCTTCGAATCCTACAATAATATTGATGAAGCTGTTGCAAGCTATACTAAATAAAGTATATTAAAAGATTATTTATAATTAAAAACTCCGGTTTTATCCGGAGTTTTTTCTTAATTGCTAAATGTAAAAGGTCAAATCAATATGAGTGTCACAATTCTTGTAGGAAGTCAATGGGGAGATGAGGGAAAAGGAAAAATTGTAGACATTCTTAGTGAAAAATTTGATATTGTGGCAAGATACCAGGGGGGCGCTAATGCAGGACATACTGTTGAAATTGGCAATAAGAAATATGTACTCCATTTAATCCCCTCCGGAATATTAAGAGACAATTGTATATGCGTAATAGGCAATGGCGTTGTCATCGATCCCACTGCCCTCTTAGAGGAAATTGATTTACTGGAGTCTTATGGAATAAATGTTGAGGGAAGATTATTTATCAGCCATAACGCCCATTTAATAATGCCATACCATAAACTTCTGGATTCAATTAACGAAGCGGGTGAAAATAAAATAGGTACAACAGGAAAAGGTATAGGTCCTTGTTATATAGATAAATACGCAAGAAAAGGGATTAGAATTGTTGACCTTCATAATAAAAAAGTCCTTGAGGAAAAAATAAGATTAAACCTGAAAGAAAAGAATGACCTTATTAGAAAAATATATGGGCGAGAAGGATTTAATGTTGAGGAGGTTATTAAAACATATCTGGATTTTGATAAAAAAATAAGCAAGTATATTAAGGATATACCGGCATATCTAAACAATGCCATATCAGAACGGAAATCTATATTGCTCGAAGGAGCGCAGGGGGCTCTTCTTGATGTTGACCATGGAACGTACCCATATGTAACTTCCTCTAATCCCACTTCCGGGGGAGCGTGTACAGGCACGGGTATTCCGCCAAATAAAATTGATACAATTGTCGGGATAGTAAAGGCATATACAACCCGTGTTGGAATGGGACCATTCCCTACCGAACTGCCCGATTCAGATGGTGAAATGCTGCGCACTGCCGGGGCAGAGTTCGGCGCTACTACAGGAAGACCAAGAAGATGCGGCTGGTTTGATGCACCACTGGTTAAATATTCCTCCATAATAAATGGGCTTGATTATGTAGCACTGACTAAACTGGATGTGCTTAGCAGTTTTCAGGAAATAAAAGTCTGTGTTAATTACCAGCTTGAAGGAAAACTCCTGAAATCATTCCCTACAGATTTTGATAGGCTGTCCTGTGTTGAGCCCGTCTATGAGGCATTGCCCGGATGGAGTACTGATATTTCAACCTGTACTTCGTATAATGACCTTCCGCAGAAAACAAAAGATTACCTGGGATTCATCTCGGATAAAGCCGGAATAAGAATTAACATTATTTCCGTTGGGCCTAAAAGGGAACAGACCTTTTCAACTTTGCAAGAACCATAAGTATTCATTTTTTCTCTTTTAATACACTATAATAAATTCTATTATTATAATGTATAATTAAAATTTTAAGGAAATATCGAATGAAGATGTCCGGCGGGCCTGCTTCGGTCAATTATAAAATTTTTCTTTTACTTATAGCCATGCTTATCGCAGGGGCAACTTTATTTTACACGCAGAACCTTGTTTCCAAGCTCCAGAATACCGAAAGACAAATTGTACTGCTTTATGCAAGAGGGATAGAATATGTTGCCAACTCTAATCCTAATAACGATATTTCATTTTTGTTCGACAATATTATAAAACCTATAAATTTCCCTCTCATTTTAACCGACTCAAAAAACCAGGTTGATCTTGAAAGTAAAACAGATATTCGAAATATCACAATTGACAGTACCCTCTCCAAAACTGAACTGAGGAAGATCTTTTCTAAGAAATTAAAGGACATGGATGCCATAAATCCTCCGATAAACGTTAAATATCAGGATACAATTATTTTACAGAGAATACATTATGGTGACAGTGCTCTTATTAATACTCTGAAATTCTATCCTTATCTTCAAATTCTATTTGCTTCCCTTTTTATTTTAGTCGGTTATCTTGGGTTCAGCAATATTAAGAAAAATGAACAGAGCAATATCTGGGTAGGGATGGCAAAAGAAACCGCCCACCAGTTCGGAACCCCAATTTCCAGTCTCATGGGTTGGCTTGAAATGCTTAAGGAAAATTATACTAATCCTGATAAAGTCCTTGATTTAGCTGATGAAATTGAAAATGACGTTGAGAAGCTTAGCAAGATAACTCACCGGTTCTCCAAGATTGGCTCGATACCAGAATTAAAAACCCGGGTTGTTTATGAGGAAGTTAAAAAAATAACCGAATATTTTCAGCGAAGACTACCTCAAACCGGTAAAGTCGTTGATCTTCAAATGGACGGAGACAAAGAGGCAACCGCTCAACTTAATTCAGAACTGTTTGGATGGGTTATAGAAAATCTTATTAAGAATGCACTTGATGCCATCGATAATAAAAAAGGCCAGATAAGTATTACCGTTAAAGACTCCAAGACTCGAATTGAAATAGATGTAACCGATAATGGGAAAGGAATTGAAATTAAAAGAAGAAAAGATGTTTTCCGACCGGGTTACAGTACAAAGAGAAGGGGTTGGGGACTTGGACTAAGTCTTTCAAAAAGAATTATTGAAGAGTACCACAAAGGAAAGATTTTTGTAAAGAATTCGGCTCCGGGTGAAGGGACGACATTTAAAATAATACTAAAAAAGCACTAACTCATAGAGAGCATTTTTTCAATCGGTTTCAATGCTCTATTAATAAGTTCCGGCTCTAATTTTATTTCCGGTTCCTTGTTCTTCATGCAGAGATAAAGTTTTTCCAAAGTATTAAGTTTCATATAAGGGCATTCATTACAGTTGCAGCTCTTTTCAGGGGGTGCTGCAATATATATTTTGTCCGGAACAAATCGCTTCATCTGGTGCAGAATGCCTGATTCTGTTGCTACTATATAGCTTAATGCACTATCCTCCTGAACAAAATTAATAAGCTTACTTGTCGAACCGATAAAATCTGCTCTTTTTAATATATGATCTTCACACTCAGGATGAGCAATTAATTTAGAGTTAGGATATTGAGTTTGCAGCTCAATTATTTTCCTCTCGCTGAATGTTTCATGTACGATACAGGACCCATCCCATAATAGCATGTCCCTACCTGTTTTCTTTATCAGATATTTCCCCAGGTTTCTGTCCGGTGAAAATAATATAGGCTGGTCCTTTGGTATCTGGTTAATTATCTTTTCCGCATTACTAGAGGTGCAGATAATATCACTTAAAGCTTTTACCTCTGCAGAACAATTAATATAAGTAATTGCTATGTGATCCGGATGTTTTTCCCTGAATGCTTTAAATAATGGAGCTGGGCAGGAATCTGATAATGAACAGCCTGCATCAAGATCAGGTAATAATACTAGTTTTTTGGGATTCAATATTTTGGCTGTTTCAGCCATAAATTGTACACCGGCAAAAATAATTACTTCCGCGCTTGTATTCTTTGCCCTTCGGGAAAGTTCAAGACTGTCTCCAACAAAGTCTGCCAGATCCTGGATTTCTGATTCCTGATAATAATGAGCTAAAATAACACCATTTAATTCTTTTTTTAATTCTAATATTTTAGACTCTAAATCTGTCTGGATATCAATATCATAATTGACCATATTACCTCTAACAAAAAATCTGTTCATATAATAACATTATTTATCGAATATAACACTGCAATTATTATTCCATTACCAAGTATTGATTATCCGATCAAATAATTGCCTCAATTTAATCTTTTATTGATGATAATCTTGAAATGATACGGCATTATGATATAATCATTAAAAAAAATGACAATAAAGAAGTGGCATATTAATTGTGATTATTATTATAGAAAATAGATTTAAGCAAAACACCTCCCGAAAAAAATTCCCTCATAAATGACTGCCGGTATCTTACCGGCAGCATCTCTTTTAAATATATTGCTGGCAATCTCCGCTAGTGTTAATGGAAAAAGAATTAAATATATTTACCCTTAAAATTTTGAGAGACAGTGAATATATTTCAAGGAATATTACTTTTCCTTTCGGCAGCTATAGCAGGAGCGATAAATTCTATTGCCGGTGGAGGAAGCTTTATTGCTTTCCCAGCTTTAATATTTACAGGCGTACCCCCCATAAATTCAAATGCGATGTGCTCGGTAGCCCTTTTCCCCGGTTCTCTGGCAAGCATTGGCGGTTACCGACTTGAACTGATCGAAGAAAGAAAAATATTACCGCTAATGATTGTGACAAGTATTATTGGAGGAATAGCAGGTGCTGTAATTATGCTTAAGACTCCTCCCAGTACTTTTATGAAATTAGTCCCCTATCTATTATTATTAGCTAATATCCTTTTCATTTTCGGTGCAAAAATAACTGTTGCATTCAGAAATAGAAAAAGCGTAAATAAAACTAACCGAATCAGACAAATAGGCGGGATAATAATACTTCAGTTCTTCATTGCCTTATACGGTGGATTTTTCGGTGCCGGTATGGGAATAATGATGCTTGCGGCTCTTGCATTAATGGGAATGGACAATATCCATAAAATGAATGCATTCAAGGTAGTCCTTGGAAGTTGTATAAACGGAATAGCGGCTATTATTTTTATTTCAGCCGGTGTAATTCTGTGGTTTCAAACTTGTGTAATGATAATTGGGGCAGTAATCGGAGGATTCTGGGGAGCATATTATGCAAGAAAATATGATCCGGCTAAGGTAAGAATTATTGTTATTTTGATTGGATCGACGATGACGCTTTACTTTTTTGCAAATGTTTACTTACTCAAATAATTAAATTATAAATAGCGATTAATTTCACTTAATTTACATTAAAATGTTGCGAAATTTGAAAAAAAACGTAATAATTTAATTCAATAGAATAATTTTTAGATTAGTATATCCCTTATGTAATAGATAAATTTGGGTATATAAAACTCTGCATTTATGAAACTCCTGGATTTATTTAGAACATACAAGAAAAAAATACTGTTTATTTTTTCACTCACAATAGTTGAAAATGTGGCGTGGATAATTGAACCGTGGATTTTCGGAACGCTTATTGACGAATTCATTCTTAAAGCGAATGGTTCTGTATTTCATCTTGCCCCGATTAAATTTCTACCCCTATTCTTATGGATACTCCTTTATGCTATCAACTCCGGAACCGGTACCGTAAGAAGAATGTATGAACCAAAAATATTCCAGAATATTTTTGCGGACATTGTAACAAAGATAAGTGAAAGGGGAAACAGGGATAATGTGAATACTTCTGTTGTAACTGGAAGGGCACAGCTATCGCATGAATATATTAATTTCCTTCAATACAGAATCCCGGAATTATTGGAACAGTCTATTGCTATAATAGGAGCAATATGCGCACTAACAATATTCGATTGGAGAATTTCTGCTGCCTGTCTGCTGGTTGTTATTCCGCTAGCTATTATCGGACAGTTTTATAATAAGAGAGTGTTGTACCTTCAGAAAGATCTGCATGATCAATATGAAAATATTGTTGATACATTTGTTACAAAGAAGCCGGAGAATATAAGATCAATTTATAAATCAATGGCAAACGTTCAGACTAAAATCGGGAAATACAATGGATTTAATTTCGGCTTCATGCGCCTTACCCTTTTGATCGTATTCCTTGTTGTTCTTTATATTTCAATTGATCTGGATAATTTTACAACCGGGGATATTTATGCAATTGTATCATATTTATGGACATTTATCAGCTCTGCGGAATATCTACCCGAGCTCATGGAAAGCAGAGCTTCATTAAAAGATATATCTCAGAGAATTACTATAGATGATGAAATAGAAGCTGTGAAAGTAACTGTCTGACCGCCTATATAAATTTCAAAAAGAATCACCCTCTCCTCTTTTTCTCAATTTGATAATGGCTATTACGCAAAATCTTATTGCTTTTGGCAATAATTAAAATGGTATGATTCATGTGTTTATTGATACAATAATAGGTCTAAAAATGAACAGTCTATCAATAAATGCAATTATAAATCCGGAACAGGATTCGGAATTAACATCTTACAAAATTCTTGGAACTTTAAAAGAATATCTTTCGAACATCAGGAAAAATAAAATTTATCCGGCATTAAGTGAATTAGTAAGTCTGGCTGTCAGACTTGAAAATTTCAAAAGATCAATTGCTAAACCGGATAATTCCGCTGATGATCTATTCATATTAGATGAAGAAATTTCAGAATCAGAAGAACAACAATTTTCTGATAATTATTCTGAAGATGCGGATGACATTTCTTTTTTTATAGATTGGGTTATTTCGCAGATAAATCCTATTCTGGATGAAGGAATTGCCGTTTATGATTTTGTTGATCAGAATATGGAATTGAAACTTATAAATGGAGACCCGCTTTATAAAAAGGAAGGATATCTGGTTATTCCAGATAATAAAACTTCCGTTTTTAATATATACAGATTTAATTACCAGTTTTTTAATACTGAAAATTACCCTGAAAAATCCATGAAAACTGAATTCATTCAATCTATTCCAGGAAATGATACTAATGGAAATATAATTCAGCACCGAACTTTTTTGGAGTATATCGTAAATAGTACATTACCAGTTTACGTATGCGAAACCGAACTTGATTTCCCTTTTGAAGAAACCATTTACCAGATTGCAAGGAAAAAGCTTCTCAGCACATTATCCTCTTAACCAGAATTTTCTTCAACTTTAACATTCCTCACGCTTCCTTGGGGTTATAACCCCATAATTTTTCCGAAAAACCGGATAAATAACTCGAACAGATTGAATCATACCATAAAATTTAATAGCATTACACTTTAATTTTTATATGATAGGAAATTAATAAAATGAGAGTATCAATAATTTCTGTAATTCTATTATTTGGCTTTTCTATAATATTCGCCCAGGGGAAGAAGGATATTAAAATGCTGAAAGAAAAGATAGCGAAGTTTGTTCCTGTTGAACTGAAATATGATACAACTCTTCTTGATGAAAGGGAAAAAGTTGTAGTGGAAAAACTTTATCTTGCCTCAAAAGTCATGGATGAGATATTCAGTGAACAGGTTTATTCACGGAATGATGAAATCAAAAATAAACTGGAAACTTCAAAAGATGAATTTGATAAACTAGCTCTGGATTATTTTAATATAATGTCCGGACCATTTGACCGCCTGGATCATGATAAGCCATTCTGGGGAATTGAAAAAAAACCACTTGGCGCAAACTTCTATCCTGCAAATATAACCAAATTAGAATTCAACAATTGGATTAAGAACCATCCAAAAGATAAAGAATCTTTCACTTCTGAATTTACAGTTATTAGAAAAGATGAAAACGGACTTACTGCTATTCCCTATTCTCAATATTATAAAGCCAAATTAGACAAAGCTTCCCAATTGCTAAAACAAGCAGCGGATTATTGTGATAACCCTTCTCTGAAAAAATACCTTGAACTTAGAGCTGATGCTTTTACAACAAATGATTACTATGAAAGTGATATGGCATGGATGGATCTTAAGGATTCAAAAATTGAGGCAGTAATCGGTCCATATGAAGTTTATGAGGATAATCTATTCAATTATAAAGCTTCCTTTGAAAGTTTTGTAACAATAAAGGATCCCATTGAAAGTGAAAAACTTAAGAAGTTTGGAAGCTACATAGCAGAAATTGAAGAGCACCTGCCAATTGATAAACAGTACAAAAATACTTCCCGGGGTTCCGAATCGCCAATTGTGGTTGTTAATGAAATTTATTCGGGTGGAGATACTAAAGCGGGTGTACAGACACTTGCATTTAATCTTCCTAATGATGAAAGAGTTCGTGAGGCAAAAGGTTCTAAGAAGGAGATGCTTAAGAATGTTCATGAGGCGAAGTTTGAAAAGCTTTTATTGCCGATTGCTAATATTGTTCTTGATAAAGATCAACTTCCGTATGTAACATTTGAAGGGTTCTTTAATCATACTCTTATGCATGAAATGTCCCATGGCGTGGGTCCCGGTTTTATAACAGTCAGTGGTGTAAAAACAGAAGTCAAAAAGGAGCTTAAGGAAACTTATTCAAAACTTGAGGAATGTAAAGCTGATATCCTTGGCATGTATAATAACATCTTCATGATCGAAAAAGGTGTTTATAAGAAAGATTTTGATAAAGAGACATATATAACTTTTCTCGCCGGAGTATTCAGATCTGTACGTTTTGGTATTGATGAGGCACATGGAGGAGGAACAGCTATAATTTATAACTATTTGCTTGAGAATGGTGGTTATCAGTATAATAGTAAGACAGAAAAAGTTATGGTAAATTTCGATAAGATCTATCCAGCTTTGAAGGACCTTGCCCATAAAATTTTAATGATACAGGCCACCGGTGACTATGAGGGCGCAAAGAATTTAATCGCCAGATATGCAGTTTATTCCACTTCAATGGAAAAACTCAGGAATAAACTATCCGGACTCCCAGTGGATATTAAACCGGTCTTCCAAATAGAAGTAAAATAATGAACTTTTCTATTTGGCTATATTAATAATCACCTCAAAATAGAGGTACGTAATCCATATCCTCCAATGGAAGAACCGGTAGCGGTATTCCATTATACTGAAGACGGAATTTAATGTTTTTTATAATCGATTCTTCTTCTATACGAAACCCCGGAATTTTCGGCATTAATAGGTTCAAGTTAAATAAAGGAGCAGGAGGATATTCTTTTACCTCGCATTCTTTTCCAGACAGACCGGCTTTATTAACAGCAATATCAAGTGCGTCTGACAGCCCACCGAGAATATCAACAAGCCCGATGCTCTTTCCGTCAAATCCTGACCATACTCTTCCCTGCCCGATTGAATCAATATAGGCGGAGCTCTTATTTCTTCCCATAGCCACTTTCCCTACAAACTCTTTATACATAGTAAGGATTGAGTTATCAATTATCTTCTGTTCAAATAGGGTAAGATCACGGTCAGGTAGGGTTAAACCTATAAAAGGAATGGTCATTCCGAAACCAAGATCTGAATGTTCTCCGTGCTTGACATAGTCTGTTGATACTCCTATTTTTTCTTTCAGACCTTTATTGTATGCCCATCCTCCGATTACTCCAATTGATCCCGTTATTGTGTTTGGAGCCGCTAATATAGTATCGCCATACATTGAGAGCCAGTATCCGCCCGAGGCAGCAACAGATCCTTGTGAAATAATTAAGGGTTTCTTACCCTTGGCTTTCTTTAATGCTTCAGCAATAATATCTGATGCAAGTCCGTCCCCACCGGGAGAATCAACCCTTAAGACTATTGCCTTTACATTATTGTCATTTACAGCCTGGTCTACATATCCTACAAGTTTACGTGCGTTTATCCCTTCATCCATATCACAAATACCGATCGCATATATAAGAGCAATTTCAGGCTTTTTCCCCCAGTAATTATCATTTGGAAGCATAAACTTCGTAATAGATCCTGGTTGAATAAAATTCTTATTCCCTCCTTCCTCTTTATTAATAAGCTCTTTTACCGTCTCCCATCTTCCTAAAGTATCGGCTAACTTATTGTCAATAGCATCTTGTGGAAGGAATAAACAATTATTATTAATAAGGCTATCAAACTTTGCCGATGAAATATTTCTGTCATTACAAATATCTGATTTCGCAAGTTTATAAAAATCGTCAATAAGCTTCTGGAGCTGTGTACTGTCCCCCTCACTCATGTTTTTACGCGCATACACTTCGTAAGCGGATTTATACTTGAAGTATCTCCATTCATGGAAACTAATACCGAGTTTCTCCATTGTTCCGGCATAATATTGTTTTCCATACATGAATCCTTCTAAAATTATCATTCCTTCAGGATCCATTACTATTTTATCGGCGATAGAAGCAAAATGGTAGGCCTCTATCCCCGGTCGGTCAATATAAATATAGACTTTCTTTCCAGCTTCCCTGAACTTCCTAAGTTCCTCCCTTAATTCCCAAAGAAGTACCCTGTTAATATTCATTCCGGAAGTATTTATTGCAATCCCCGCAACGGACTTATCATTTCTTGCTGCTTTGATCTCTTCTGTTATTTCATTTAAAGTTTTTGAGTCATCAAAGAAACGGAATCGTTCATATTTCATATCCCCTAAAAGATTTAAGTCTACATAATCAGTTTTTGATTGGAAAGTCTGTATAGGATTCCTATCGTATGAACCGATCCTTATACCATATGTATTAAATTGATATTTGCCATCTTTGTCAAGGTTTGACATACTGGAAAAAGAAATATGCCCAAGAGAAAGTTCAATTCCAACGGTATAGTATTTGTTTTCGAAGTACCTCCCTGTTAACCTGAAACCGGGGTAAGCCTCAAGCGCAATCCCTGCGCTCCATTTGTTGTCTAAATCACTCATGTAATTTTTAAAGACATAATCACCGAATAAGGATACTTTCTCATCCCCTAAAGGACGAATCGCCAGGTCAAACATCCCCTCATTTTGTCCCGAGAAAAGTATATTACCAGCAAAACCCAATGAGACAAATGGATTGGGACGTGCGAGAGCACCTATTGTCATCAAATTTGATCGATCAAAATATGCAATGTCCCCAGAAGACCAGCCATATCCTAATCCAAGACTGAAATCGGGGGAACCGATTGCTGCCGACAATTTATAATCCGTGACACTATGATCCTGAAATTTTTGATTTACTAATCCGAAACTGAAATTGGGTATTGCTGCAAAAAGTCCCCAATTGTTAAAATCATTCCACCTGCCATTTTCATCTGTCCATGTAAAATAAAAATCAGGTTGATTTTGGTAGTTTAAAAGTGCAGGATTATCAAATCCATATAATCCCGATTTGAATGCCCCGGGAGAAGTCATCCAGAATTTATTTTCACTATAATATGTTTGTTGAGCAAATGTTATTGAAGTAAAAAGAACGATTATGAGTAAATTAAGAACTTTCATTGAAACTCCGGAATAATTTTAATAAACAAATCTAATTTACAAAATTGAATAAAATCAAGTTTATTCAAGTTAAAATTTCCATATTTTTGAATTAAGAAAAAGAAAGTATTATGATTGAAATTGTTAATCTCTATAAAAGTTTCGGAGACAATCAGGTTCTTCGGGGAGTTAACCTTCTTATTAACAAAGGCGAAACTCTAGTTATTATTGGGCGAAGCGGTGAAGGGAAAAGTGTTCTGATAAAGCACATAGTAGGTTTGCTTCAGCCTGATTCCGGACATGTAAAAGTGGAAGGTGATATAGTAAGTGAACTTAATGAGAATCAACTTTATAAGCTTCGGAAAAAATTTGGCTTTTTGTTCCAAGGTTCAGCTTTATTTGATTCAATGACGGTTGAGGAAAATGTGGCACTTCCTCTGGTCGAGGCTGAAATAAAAATACCACAGCATAGAATAGACGGTATAGTATCTGAAAAACTCGAACTTGTCGGACTTCCTGGTGTACAGAAATTTAAACCTTCTGAGCTATCTGGAGGAATGAAAAAAAGAGTGGGTCTTGCAAGAGCGCTTGCTACTAACCCTGATTATATTTTCTATGATGAACCGACGACAGGACTCGACCCTATTATGTCCGATTCAATTGATAATTTGATCAGGGAGCTTGGGGGAAAACTTAATGTTACTTCCGTTGTTGTTACACATGATATGTTCAGCGTCAGAAATGTGGCGGATAAGGTTGCTCTACTATATGAAGGTAAAATATACTTTACTGGAACTCCCCATGAATTGATAAACTCAAATGATAAAGTGATAACTGATTTTATTAAGAGAACTGAAATTTAATGAATAAAATTTCTATCATAGAAGTTATACAGCTTATGCTGGCTCCGGGTATAATGATCTCTGCCTGCGGTTTGCTAATACTTGGGATAAATAATAAGTACTCGATGGTAGTAAACAGGATAAGGCTCCTTAATGAAGAAAGAAGAAGGATACTGGGAAAGCTTTCAGATAAATCATTTAACCTGGAAGAAAATGTACGGATCGCAAGCATATCAAAGCAGCTACTAGCTTTGGGTTACAGGGTAAAGCTTGTACGTAACTCAGTATTATCTTATACAATAGCCGTGGCGTTATTTGTAGTAACTTCGCTATCAATAGGATTTGAATATTACATCGGTGCAGAAGAGCTGACATTCATAGTTACCATATTATTCCTGCTTGGAATGATCTCCGTTTTAGTTGGAGTCACATTTGGGGCCTACGAAACAATCAAGGGATACAAGATAGTTGAAATTGAAATTAAAATAGACGAGTAACCAACATTACATTATTAAAGCCATAATGGCTTTCTGGACATGTAAACGGTTCTCTGCTTCATCAAAAATTACTGAGTTTGGTGAATCGCATATCTCATCTGTTACTTCATCTCCTCTGTGCGCAGGAAGACAATGCATAAAGATATAGTCATCTTTTGCATTCTTAACAAGTTTGCTGTTTACCTGATATTGAATAAATTTCATTCTTCTTTCCGCCGCTTCTTTTTCCTGTCCCATGCTTGCCCACACATCAGTATAAATAATATCCGCACCACTAACCGCTTTGACTGGATCTTCTGTAATTTCTATTTTGCTTCCCATGTATTTTGCATTAAGCATTGACTCAGCAACTATTTTTTTAAGAGGTAAATAACCTGAAGGAGAAGCAATAGTTATATCCATTCCGACTTTGGAACAACCGTGAAGTAATGAATGTGCCATATTGTTTCCGTCCCCAATGTATACAAGTTTTAATCCTTTCAGTGTCCTTCTTTTTTCAAGAATGGTAAAGAGATCGGTTAATACCTGGCAAGGATGATGGAGATCTGTAAGTCCATTGATTACCGGGATGGAGCCAAATTTTGCAAGATCAATTACATCCTGATGATCAAATGTTCTTATCATTATACCGTTCAGATAACGGGAAAGCACCTTGGCTGTATCCGACACACTTTCACTCTTCTTAAGCTGAAGATCATTCTGGTTGAAATACATTCCCATACCGCCAAGCTGGTAAATCCCGGTTTCGAACGAGATCCTTGTCCTTGTCGATGATTTTGAGAAAATCATACCAAGTGTTTTTCCTTCAAGTAGTTTATGGGGTTCACCTGTATTCTGTTTTTCTTTTAATGTTCTGCTTAAATCAAAAATTTGGTAAATCTCTTCAAGACTTAAATGATTTATTTCAATAAGACTTTTACCTTTCATGTTTACTGCCATAACTAATCCGTTTATTTATCTCTAATAATTCTTGTTCCACAATTACTATCATTTAGCTGAGTTGCTTCGGTAATAATGCTTTCTTTTCCGCCATTCTCTACAAATTCAATTGCCGCAATAATCTTAGGACCCATGCTGCCTGCAGCAAATTCTCCTTGCTCATAATATTTTTTTGCTTCCTTCAGTGTCAGGATGTCAAGTGCTTTCTGTTCGGGTTTATTAAAATGAATAAAAGCTTTAGGAAGATCGGTTAAAATAAAAAATGCATCGGCATCGATTTCTGAAGCAAGAAGAGATGAGGCAAGATCTTTATCGATGACCGCCTCAATTGGTTCAATTCGTCCATTTTCTAAATAAACGGGTATACCTCCGCCGCCGGCTGCTATTACTATATTCCCTTCAGAAGCAAGTCTTTTTATTAATTCCTTATTTAATACATCAATCGGTTTAGGAGATGCCACTACCCTTCTCCATCCTCTTTTTCTGGGATCCTCTTTAAATACCCATTTATTTGCTTCAGCAAGACTATCAGCTTCTTCCTTTTTATAAAAAGCACCGACAGGCTTAGTCGGATTCTGAAAGGCAGTATCTTTTTTATCTACTATTACCTGAGTAATTATTGAAACTACATTTTTGTTAATGTTGTGATCTTTAAGTGTGTTTCTTAATTCCTTTTCAATCATATAACCTATCCCTCCCTGAGAATCAGCCACGCAAATATCGAGGGGCATTTTAGGTATATTATATTGAGTGAACCCGGCTTCATTCCTGAGAAGTATATTCCCAACCTGGGGACCATTACCATGAGTAATTACAATGTTAAATCCTTTTTCTATAAGTCCAATCAGGTGCAAGATTGTATTTTCAGTGTTTTTCTCCTGTTGTTCAATTGTCCCGGCTTCATTTCCGCGTGAGAGGGCATTTCCGCCTAAAGCGATTACCGCTAATTTTTCCATATCATTGATTTAATAATATTATTATTGAAAGAAATTTCTTGAAATTAACCTCTAAACTTAATATCTAAAGATCTCAAAAACTAATAAAATGCTCTAATCTTAAATTCAAATTTCAATTTAACGATTGGTTTTTATATATTTTTAATCAATAAAGATTTATTAATGAGTGAAAGACCTTTAAATAATGAAGAATTTCTCCTGCCTGACAACATGCTTAGAATGTATGCTGCCGGAGCATTTCCAATGGCAGATGATAAGAACGGCCAGATTCTCTGGTACTTTCCGGAAATCAGAACAATAATTCCACTCGATAATTTTAATATCCCCCGTTCATTAAAGAATTTTATGCAGACATGCAGCTTTGAGTTTAGAAAAGACTCAGATTTTTTATCTGTTGTAAAGGGATGCGCAGAAAGAGAGACAACATGGATATCAGATGAACTGATTGAGGCATACTTACGATTATATAAAAGAAAACATATTCATACTGTCGAAGTCTGGCAAAATGGTGAGTTGGTTGGAGGTCTTTATGGTATTACTTTCAGGGGAGCTTTCTTTGGTGAATCAATGTTTTCCAAAGTTTCTCAGGCATCCAAAGCAGCTTTGGCGTATTTACTCGAACATCTAAATGATAGAGATTTTGTATTACTTGATGTACAGTATATGACCTCTCACCTTAAAATGTTTGGAGCTGCTGAAATATCCTTTGAAGAATACAAGAATATGTTAAACTCTGCCTATATCCGAAATTGTGAATTCTGAAAATAACGAAATCAGCTTTTTATAAGATACAATTCTTTCTGCGGCCTAGATATAAATCTACAGCCGTCTTTTGTTACTAAAACTTCTTCCTCAATTGTCGCAACACCAAAATCTTTAATGGGTAATCTCGGTTCAATTGTATAAACTTGTGACTCCTCTATCTTCAGATATGGAATAGTGCCATATCTTTCCCAACGGGGGAAAAGACCGCAACCACCATCATGTGCAATCCTTCCCACCTGATGCCCTAGTCCATGGGGATATTCCTCATACCCGTTTGCAACAATATAATTTCTTGCTATTTCATCCATTTCATATCCCATGACTCCTGGTTTAATTTTGTCAGCAACCATCTGAATTGAATCCCGGATAACATCAAATCCTCTTTGAACTTCTGCGGGGGCCTGGTCTTCTCCATCCCTTAAAAAATACCAGGTCCTTTGAAGATCAGAGCAATATCCGTTTATCTTCACTCCGAAATCTATATTTAGTACATGCCCTTTCAGAATTGTGCGTTTTGTTGGCTCGGCATGAGCACCGGCAGAATCGGGACCTGTAAATACAGCCGGGCACTGATCCTCTTCCCAAGATGCTTCCAAACCTTTGGCCTTTACTAAACCAGTTATGAAATCCGCAATATTTTTTTCTGTCATTCCGGGTTTCATAAATTTGGTCACTTCGCTATAAATTGAAAGAGTTATATTAACTGCTTCAGTCATATTCACAAGTTCTGCCTGCGTTTTTCTTCCCCTTAAAGCAGAAATAATTTCTTCAGATGAAACTAGCTTATCTGCATAGCCTGTCCCTTTAAGATAATCCAAAAGGATTAAATACATTCCATACGTAAGCCCGTCCGCTATATTTGAATTCTTGGAGAAGTTAACCGCTATAGATTTCGGCTTTTTGCTGCCTATTAAATTAAGAAGAGGGTCTTTAATTGATTTGACATATCCAGTAATATCTTCGAAAATTCCCTGGGCTTTCATATTAGCAGTATCAAGTGAACCGATTATTGCAGAATGAGATCCATCCCTGCAAATAGTAAAAGCAGATTCCCATGTAACGTTTGTACCGACTATAATATCCATAACCGGATCCTTTGAATAAGCACTCTCTCTCACAAAAGTAATCCACAGATCAATATTCTTTTCATTTAGAATGCTGACCGCCTGCTGAATTTTTTCTTTAACAATCGTGTTCATTTACTTCTCAAATTATTTTATTATTAAAAATATATATTCTGACTCTCAACCTCAATTCTTTCGTTCTAAACTTTTATATACAGGGTCTCTAACAAATTAGGTTAATTTGTTAAATATTCTGTAATAATTGTATTATTGAAAATCCCGTTTGATTTGATTACTATTAATGAAGATAATTTTTATTTGGTTCACTATGGAAGATAAATATCTTTCTCGTCGTAATTTTCTTATCAATCTATCACGGTATGGAATAATATTGGGCGGTTCCTCATTGATCATTTCCAAAACTACCGGGGTTGAGAAACTTTCAGATTATATAAATTCAAGATTTCTTTTTGATTATAAAGATGAGCTTTACAAAAATGCTCCTATAGCAAGATACTGGACATCAACTGTTTTAGAAAATGCTAATTGTAGGTCTTGTCATTCCCCTAACGAAATATCCGGGAAGACACATGTGCATAAAGAAAAAACCGTTAAGTGCCTCCTCTGCTCGCAAGGGTGCTTAATTAAGGAGAATGAACATGGAAAGTGCAGAGGAAGAATCAACTTTAAGGGGGAACTCCATTCTCTCGTATACGGAAGACCGATTTCAATTCATATTGACCCGATAGAAAAAAAACCATTTTACCATTTCTTGCCTGGCTCTGAAGCTTATTCACTTGCAACTGCCGGATGCCCGCTGTCCTGTATGTTCTGCCAGAATTGGGAAATATCACAGTCAAGTCCTGAAGATAACCAGGTTAAGTTCACCCCACCGGCAGAAATAGTGAATAATTCCAAGCAAAAAAATGTTCCTATTATCGCTTTTACATATAATGAACCCACTACTTTTTTTGAATATTTGGTTGACATAGCTAGGGAAGCAAAGAAACAGAATCTCCGGTCGGTTCTGGTAAGTTGCGGCTTTATGAATCCGGAACCGCTGAAAGAATTGTGCGAGGTTTTGGACGCGATTAAAATTGACCTTAAAGGTTACAGTGAAAATTTTTATAAAAACGTCTGCAATGCATCATTAAGTCCGGTCCTCCGTACAATTAAACAAATTGCAAAAAGCAAAACTCATCTTGAGATTGTAAACCTGGTGGTACCGACTTTAAATGATTCAGATAAAATGATGTCAGAACTTGTAAACTGGATAGCAAATGAAATCGGGAATGATGTCCCCATTCATTTCACACGGTTTCATCCGGATTATAAATTATTGAACCTTCCCCCGACTCCTATATCGACATTAGAGCACATAAGAGAATTGGCAATGAGCAAGGGAATACATTATGCATTTGTAGGAAATGTTCCGGGACATGAAGGAAATAATTCTTACTGCCCTTCATGCAGAAAGACAATAATTAAGAGGAACGGATTTTTTATAACTGAAAATAATCTAAAAAACGGCAAATGCGGATTTTGTGGAACTGCAATTGCAGGAGTATGGAAATGAAGACTTTCATTCTTGTGCTATTATGTCTCAGTTTCTCTGAATGCAAAGGACAAACAGATGAATCATTTATAAGAAACCCTGTTGTTGCAGGAAAATTTTATCCGGCTGACTCTTCAAAACTAAGAAATGCACTAAAATATTTTTTTGAAGATGCTGTCTCCGGCAGTAAAGACAGCCCTATTGCAATCATAGCTCCTCATGCGGGTTATATATACTCCGGTCAGATAGCTGCCGATGCTTTCAGCCAAGCCAAGAATTTCGATTTTGATGTTGTAATTATTCTTGGTACAAACCACACTACTCCAAATTTTAATAAAATTTCTATCTATCCCCGAGGGGGATTCCGCACACCTTTAGGTATTGCATACATAGATCAGAATATCACTGATCTTCTTCTTAAGGAAGATGCTGACTTTGTTTCCGATATTAAGCCGCATGAATCTGAGCATTCTGTTGAAACACAAATTCCCTTTATTCAATATTTGTTTCCAAAGGCAAAAATCGTCCCTATAATAGTAGGATCTAGTGACCTTCAGCTTTGCACAAAATTCGGTAAAGCTCTTGCAAAAATATTGAAAGATAAAAAAGCATTGATTGTTGCAAGTTCTGATCTTTCTCATTATCCCAAATATGAAGATGCCTTAAGTACCGATAAAAATACTATGGATGTAATTAAAAAAATGAATCCATACGATATTCAGCAGGAACTATACAGGAAAGTCAATTCAGGCATTCCGTCATTGGTAACTTGTGCTTGCGGTGAAGGACCAATATTGACAGTTATAACTGCAGTTAAAGAATTAGGAGGCAATAATGTTTCGGTTATAAGCTACGCCAATTCAGGAAATACGCTTGTTGGGGATAATGACAGGGTCGTGGGTTATGGTGCCCTGGCATTTTATAAAAAAGCTCAGAACACAAAGGTCATTGAAATAACAAATGAAAATATCTCAAATAAATTTTCTACAGAATTGGATTCCCTGGATAAAATATCACTTCTAAAACTTGCACGCAGATCGATAGAACAGTATCTAACATCGGAAACTCTTCCGCTGCCAAGAAATTTAACTCACTTAATGAACAGTAAAAGGGGTGCGTTTGTAACATTAAAAAAACATGGCGAATTGCGCGGATGCATCGGCAGCATGGTTGAAAATCTCCCCCTTTATAATGTTGTAGGAAAGATGGCTCTGCAGGCAGCCTTTAATGACAGCAGGTTTCAACCGCTTGAATTTTATGAACTACCGCAGGTAGAACTTGAAATTTCAGTTCTCACCCCGCTTGTTAAAATAAATAATGCCGATGAAATTGTCCTCGGACGTGATGGTGTGGTTCTGAAAAAAGGAAATAAGCAAGCTGTGTTTTTACCTCAGGTTGCCACAGAGCAAGGATGGAGTAAAGAACAATTCCTAACTCAACTTTGCTATAAGGCAGGATTAAATGCCACTGATTGGGAAACCGCTACGCTATTTACCTTCAGGGCCGAAGTGTTCAGCGAAAAAGATTTCCGATAATGACAAGTTCGCCTGTAAAGAAGATAGAGACTTTCCTTTTTTTAACTGGATTTGTTTCTATCCTGGGACAGATTGTACTTTTGCGTGAACTTAATATAGCATTCCGTGGAATTGAGCTAGTCTATACATTAGCCTTCAGTTCCTGGCTAATCGGAACAGCATTGGGAGTATCCTTAGGTAAAAGAAATTATGTCCCGCCAGATAAAAGAATAATGATTTTATTCTTATTGATTGGCATACTCTTCCCCTTTGATCTTTTTTTTATAAGGAACCTGCACATTCTTTTCGGAGGGATAACTGGAGCATATCTTCCTTTCGGAAAACAAATATTTTCAATGTTCACAGCCCTGTTGCCTATAAGTATAGTTGCGGGAATCCTTTTCCAATGGATTGCCAAAAGATATGTTGCATCAGGGAAAACTCTGGCTGGCGCTTACGCTATAGAAAGTCTGGGCGGTTTAACAGGGGGTGCGGCATCTTCCCTATTAATAATGACCGGTTTACAGAATTTTGAAATTACTCTAATTTGCAGCATCATATGTTTAGCTGCTTTTGTTATAAGTATTGAAAGTGTTCTTTATAGATATACTTTTTCCTTAATGTTAATGATATTGGTTATTGGATTACTATTTTGTAATAAGTCATTGGACAACTGGATGACATCGGAAGGCTATGGCAGAAAGGTTGAATCAATCGACACCCCATATAATAGAATAACCATTGCTACTTCACATAACCAGGTTTCTTTTTTTGAGGATAACGCCCTAACATATGAAACTGAAACTTTTGAAGCAGAAGAGTTTGTGCAGTTAGCTACTCTACAGTCAGTAAGTCCTGATAATGTTTTAGTTTTGGGAGGTGGATTTAGGGGAATTATTGATCAACTCATTACTCTTCCTGTTACAAAAATCGATTACATTGAATATAACAAGAGAATGTACTGGTTTATTAAAAACCATTTGCCTGTGAAATTTAAGAATTCTTTATCCTCAGAAAAGGTAAATATTATCTTTGAGGATCCCCGTTTATATCTTGGCAATAATATCAGACATGATATTATTCTATCTGGAATGCCTGAACCGGCATCAGGACAAAACAGCCGCTTTTATACAAAAGAATTCTTTGAGGAAATATCCGCCTGCCTTAACAAAAAAGGGATATTTGCTTTTAAGCTACCTTCCTCAGAAAACTTCTGGACACCTGCACTTCAGAAAAGGAATGCAAGTATCTATAAATCATTAAAAGCTGTATTTAAAGACATTGTTGTTCTTCCGGGAACATCAAATATTTTTATTGCCTCGAATGATTCATTGATCAGAGATCCGGCTATTTTATCGGAAAGGTTAGTGTCAAGGAGGAATGAGAATAAATTAGTAACAACTGAATATATCAATTACATTTACAAGAATGACCGGTTTAACGAAATTGCCGGATTACTTAATGACAGTGAAGCAGTGTTGAACACCGATAATAGACCAATATGTTATCAGTACACGTTAGCTATCTGGCTCTCTAAATTCTTTCCAGGTTCAGAACATTGGGATTTTGCGTTAACCAAGATTACACAAACACATTTATCCAAAATGCTTCTTGGATTCTTCATTTTTATCCTGATACTTGCAGGAAGGAAATGGAAATCTTTCCGGCGTTCTTTTCTCGTATTTGTTGCAGGATTCCAGGGAATGGTTTTGGAGATAATTTTGCTCCTCAATTACCAAATGCATAATGGAATATTGTTTCAGAATATCGGCCTTCTGATAATGGGATTCATGCTTGGGCTCACTTCAGGGTCATGGATAATGAACAGGATCATAAAGAAGTATATAGGATTTTTATTAATAACCTCATCAATAATAATATACTTACTATTAGGATTTTTTATAAGTTCGGGAGACATAAGCACCTTTTTAAATTCATTTATTGCGCTGGTGATATCAGGATTTCTTACGTCCGGAATATTTGCCTTTGCAAGTAGATTTAATGTTGAGGATCAGAAAAAAATTATTTCTCCCTTATATTCTTCCGATCTTTTGGGAGGAGTGGCGGGATCTCTATTAGCAAATTTAATATTTATACCTGTTCTTGGATTTGGAATTACTGCACAGTTTATGGCATTCCCTTCCCTTCTTCTCGTCTTCTTTTTATAGATTCTCTCACTGAACTTACCATTACTTTTATATTCAATTTTTCAAGAATGCCTTTATATTATCATTTTCAAGTTTAAAAGTAGTATACCAATGCTCTAGGTCTTCTGCACCCTTAAGATTATTGTCTTTAATATAAACTTGCATACTATCCATCGAAGTAACCAAAGAATTTAACCCCTCAGCGAGGTATTTCATTCCCGGCAGGACATTTAGGATAGTTTCCTTCCGTTCTTCTATATTCTGGTCCTTTGCTTTAGAATAATTGGAGGCAAATATAACGTTACCCAGAATAACTGAGTTAATACCCTGCATAAGATTCTTAGTAATTTCTTCAGCTATAGGATCCGGACTCTTTAATGTTTTAACCCGCTGTAAGGAAACTGAATCAAGTATAATACCTTCAAGTAAAGAATTTTTAGCTCTTTCAGCATTATCAATATCCGTAAAACCCGATTTCCTATAAGCAATAATAGCCTCTGCCCCCTTTTTAATAATACCCACTCGGGTCTGATTCTTTAGATCTTTAACAATTTCCATGTAGTTGTTAACAAACGTCTGCATGTTATCCTTATTCCGACCGCATGACTGTAATAGAACAATCGAGGATAATAGAATTAAAACGCTTAGGATAAGTCCTGATCTACCTTTCAAAAAAAACCTCACTAATGAATAATATAAGATAATAATTTTCCGGAAATATCAGTAATTACTATAGTCATAACTGTCCCACCCAATTAATATCATTCTGTTTGAAAGCATTCCTGATCTCATAGTATAAATCATAAGACAGTGGTCCTTTCTCAATCAGCTTAACATTTTCTTTCAGATGTGTAATATTATTCGTACCGACAATTACAGAATCAACTCCCCAGGTGAAAGCTGCAAAACGTAAAGCAATCTCCTGAAGATTAAAATGATGGTGAAGATTCATCCTTTTCAGCCGGTGCCAGTACTCTTCAGCATACATACCTGCCGGCAGTTCTTTAAACCTCCAGGCAGCGTTAGCGGCCGGGCGTTTAGCAATTACTCCTAAACCTTTTACTTTCGACCGTGGAAGGAGAGAATCGAGATTCCTTTGATCTGCAATATTTATTGAGGTTTGCAGGCTTCCAAACCTTCCTGATTCTAAAGCATATGCAAGATGTTCATTTTCACCCGAGTAAGCAGCCACCTTTATTTTCCCCTCTTCCCTGGCTTTTTCTAAAGCATCAATTACTCCGTCATTCATAAGTACATCCTTTGTACATGAATGAAGATGAACTATATCTATATAATCAGTACAGAGCCTTTTTAGCGCCTCATTAACTCCCGCAATAACACAATCATATGTCCAGTTTTTGTAACCTGGAATATCATAACCAACTTTCGTTGAAAGTATTATTTCATTCCTTCTGTGAGAAAGAAACTTACCTATCCTCTCTTCAGAAGCACCATAACCTCGAGCTGTATCAATTAGATTAACACCTAGATCAACTGCAGTATTTAATATTTTATTAATTGACTTTTCGTCTGCATTATAATCACCTATATGTCCAGCTCCGAACCCGAGTGCTGAAACTTTTAGCCCCGTAAATCCAAATTGTCTTAATTCCATAATGGTTTACTTAATGATTGTTTTATTAATAATGTATCTATTTTGAAATAAGCTTTGTGTGGCAAAAGATTATCCTTTATTTGAAATGAAAATTAAAGAAATTTTTGCTCAATTTCTTTTGTGGGAAATTAGAAAACGAAATTTATACCTAATTTAAACTGGTCGAATGAAAGAGGAGCAGCCGTTTCAAAAGGCCAGTTCATTTTATCCTGCCTCAATTCATATATTCCATAGGATAATGCATTCTTTAATAAGAAATTCACAACAGGTACTACGCTGGGAGTGGAATCAAGTATTTCCTCCACAAACTTATCAATTAACCCTTGTCCCACAACTTCTATCAGTTCGCTTGCCCCCCACTTCCAGAAAAGATGCCTTGAGTAAACAATTGATCTCTCATATGAAGCATCAATTCCAAGGTTATTAATAAATTTAAATTGTACACCTCCCTGAAAACTGTTACCGAACCTTAAAGTTTTATTAAAAAGATCTGTAAAATAAATATCATTTGGGTTAGTAGGGGTACTTTGCATATTTACCATCGTCCAGTCAAAAGAACTCTGATAGTAAGGGGTAATTTCGAAACCATTACCAAGATCATACCCGAATCCTGATGCCCATCCGAGACCAAATCTCCATGAATTTGTTATAATATTATTGCTGTTTTGGTTCCCTGAAAGATTTGCAGTGAAATTGCTTAAATGAAAAAATTTGAAGCTGTACTCTGAAACATAATCTGAACCATTATAGGATTTATCGGTAGTATATCCAAGTCTAAGTTCTAGCATTCCAGGTTTGGCAAATTTGTCACTGATGCTTTTAAGATTCATCTTAGAACTGCCATAATTAATATCTATAGTAGGGGTTCCTTTAATCTTAATATCTAACAAATTGGCGCCAGAATTGTCCCAATTGTTATCCGCAGGATTATCCCAGTTTTTCCAATCAGTATCGGTATCTGATGTATCATTATCCTGGGAATAAGCGGGAATTATTAATGTAAGAGCTAATAGAAAAAGAAGTAATAGCTTTTTATTCATTTTTTCATCCTAAAATTTGCTCGACTCATTTATCAATATATGTGCCGGTATGGTTATAATCGATAAATGGAGTTTTTATATTGAAACGGACTAAATAATATTCTTTAAAGATTAAAATTTAATACACAATATACAAATACTCGAACCGTTCATTATTAAGACAAACCGTTTAACATAAAAATTATTTTCTTCAAATGGCATTCGGGATTAACATTACTATTACTTTTTTCCATGACAAAGGTCCATAAGCAGGCATCCGCTTATAGTCAGGTTTTCTTTTTCTGCTCTCCATTTATATAGCCTAGACCCTGTAAGCTGCCCCAGAATGAATGCTCCAACCAGGACTGGATAAGTAATAAATTTAAATCCGATACCGCTATATATCCTTATAATAATAATAATCGGAATTGGTAAATGTATAGATAGTGCCCACTGAAGTGAAAACTTCCTTGCATTTTCCCGCCAGTACCCAAATGGAATATTTAGCAGAAAAACAGCTGAAGCTATTAAAAATAATTTCATATAAAATAATAAGCCGGTTCTTTTATGGTTATAACTTCTGTTACATAATCATATGAATAAAATATTGTTTATTTCAATGAAAATGAAAGGTGTTGTTGTTGTCTTTAATTCAATTTCCTAGCAACTACAACAGTGGTTTTTAAGATTTCATTCTGCCCGGTAATGCTATTAAGGGCTTCAAGGAAAATTATATAAATTCCCATCCGCAATGCCGAACCATCATTACCAAGTCCGTCGAATATTACCGATCCTGTTGAACCTGAAGCCATGTTATTGGCAAGAACCCGTACAAGCCGTCCTCGGCTGTCATAAATTTTGATATTCACCTGTGAGTATGGAATTTTTAATGAATAGTTTATTATGGTGCAATCTTCAAAACCGTCATTATCGGGAGAAAAAGGATTGGGATTTACCGAAATTGATGAATTAGTTTTTGTATTTATTATATAAATGCTGTTCTTCATTCCCGGCGTAGCACCTTTAGGATCAACACATGTATTCCAATTGTATTTGTCATTACTGCTTAAAAATGGATTGATTCTTTCAAGTGAACGTCCCTTTGTACTGATGAAATTTTTATTGTGCCACTTATCCGAATAGTAAACCGAATCAACAACATTTCCTCTTAGATCTTTCAATAAAATCAATTCATCTGCAGTTAAGCCGAGGGATGATTCATTAAGGACTGTTTTATAATTGAAATTGAATAGATCATAATTCCTGATCACAGAGGAATCTGAAACCAGAAGAAAATAAGAACCCTGGGGAATTACAAAATTCGAGTCCGATAATTTATATTTATTCTTATGCTGATCTTCAATGCTCCAACCTCCGATATTTAACAAATCTTTTTTAAGATTAAGAAATTCAACAAATTCGTTATTACCCAGAGCAGGATCATACATTATTTCATTAATTACCAGATCATTTCTTTTCCCATCCGGGATGCCAATAACAGAGTTTTCTTTTCCCGGAGTGGATTTTTCGCTGCATAATGATAATGTCCAATTGGAACTGTCATTTGAGTTTTTGTCCGAAGATATTCTTTCGAGAGAATATCCTTTTTTATGTCCCCATGATGAATTATATATAACGCTATCTATTATTCCATCCCTATAATCATACACCAATATTCCATCTTCTGTATTTCCGAGAATCCCATACTTAACAATTTTAGTTTTGGAATTTAACTCAGGATGTAAGAAATAAAATATAGTATCCCTTGCTGCAACCATCAATTCGTTAGGCGAAAGGAAATAATCCTGGTTGGTAATGACAGCTTTAGTTGGCGTAGTGAGTACATCACTTAATGACCAGTTTTTTAGATTTATTATTTCCGAGGAGATATTTTTCAATTCTATCCATTCCGGTTCATCCACTGCAGGATCGTACATAATTTCGTTCACAATGATTGACCGTTCTGCAGCACCGGGTTCTAAATTCTTTTCGAGGTAATTATTTAATGTGTCCTGATCCAGCGGAAAAATGACTTTAACTAAAACAGTAAACTTATCCTGAATTTTAGGAATTAAAAAGGATGAAGGAACGATTAAAGAATCACCCGTAAATAAACTTAAACCATTTGATACAGACAGCATCTTCCAATCGGATAAATCTTCCTTAAAATAAAACTCAACTGTAAAATTATCGGCGGAAGAAGCTCCATTATTCTTTATTAATGCAGAAACAGATACATCATTACCTGCAACGGGAAACCTTGGGCTAAATAAAATATCCCCAACAGATAAATCATACGATTTTTCTTTCAGACTATTTATCCTTCCCGGGGTGCTCCGCTCAAAATCTTTGCTATTTCCCCAATTATCTTTTAACAAAGAACTTATATCAGGAGATTTCCTCTCAAGAGAATACCCGGAATTCCCGCCCCATTGCGGATCGTATTTAACTGAATCTATAACCATACCACTATAGTCTTTAAGAATCACCCCATCGCCATCATTATTTAATGAGGGGATATTTAATTTTAATACCGGAGAAGGAATAAAGGGGTGTTGGATGAAAATAGTGGAATCCCTTGATATAATCAGAAACGATTTAGGCATAATTGAGATATTACTGTTAATTTTAACAGTAGTTGGAGTGGTATAAATATCTGTGATTGTCCAGTTCATTAACGACAAAGAATCATTCGTCCGGTTAAATAGTTCAATCCATTCCGGTTCATCTGATAAGGGAGCGTACATAATTTCATTTATTATTATATCACCTGTAGTACTATTTGAAACTCCGGCATTAAAATTTGTATACGCAATATTATTGGAAGTATCTTCATCAGGTATTGTGGTTATCGAGGCAATAAAATAATTCCATCCGATATTGTATTTATCTGTGTTCAATAATATTTCAGCACTGTCATTACTTTGAATACTGCTTGCTACCTGAGATAATATTAATTCTCCTGGCTGCGGAATTGAATCTTTATTTATATCATTAAATATTTTAACCGTATAAGGTGAGGACATATTTGTTCCCTTATTCATAATCTTGAGAGTCATCTCAACTTTCTCTCCTGAAATTACAAACGGTGTGGATTTAAAAGAAGAAATCTGAAGGTCGTATAATTTAGGCACCAGAGAATTCTTAAAACCCGGGGTTCCATTATACCTTAAACTGTTCCCCCAATTAACAGACGAGGTATCTTTACTCAAGTTTATTTTCTCATCTGAATAACCGCTAGTATTATTTGCAGAATAAGTATAATATTCTAACGTATCATCGACTGCATTTATTAACCATAAAGGTCTGTTTGCAGTATTCGCCATGCCATTCGACCCAAAGGCGTTATCGGAAATTTTTAATATTAGAGCGGAAGAGGGAACAATGTTTTTATAAATGCCTGAGACAAAATCATAATCCCCCTCAAAAATCACAGCATAAGATTGCGGACGAAGAAGTGTGCCGTAACCTGCAGAAATAATTGTATCCGGTTTGCTGGTGGAATATTTTATTTTGAAACGAAGCAGATTTATTGATGTTGTTTCACTACGATTATAGAGCTCAATAAATTCATTATTGCCCGACGGTGCATCGAACATAATTTCTGTAAAAATGATGCATGTATCCTGAGGGGAAGCATACGTTATAATAAAATAAAGGAAAAATATTAATAAAAATTTGCCCATTAGAAATCTCCGCTAAACCAATGTTAAATTTAACGAAGACTAAGAATAAATTACAAATTAATTCACCCGGACAAACGCTTATATTCAAAATATTCAAATAACTTTACGGGTAACAACCCAATAAGCTTCGATCCTATAACAGTCATCAGTGGAAATTGAATAATCCTTTTTTCTTTTCTAAGCCCCTTAATTATTATATCCGCTGCTTTTTCGGCATCCATTAAGAAGGGCATCTTAAAATTATTTCGGGCGGTCATTTCACTTCTTACAAAACCGGGTTTTATCGTTACCACTTTAATTCCATGTATTTTCAGCTCTGCGCTCAAACTCTCAAGTATAGCAGTAACTGCAGCTTTGCTGCCGCAATAGAATCCGCTCATGCTGTAACCCCTGTTATCCGCCAAACTTGATACTCCGGCAATGACCCCATGTTTTTGTTCTAGAAATACAGGAAGAAGTATTTCAATACAGTTGACCATTCCAAACACATTGGTATTAAACACAGCCTCAGCATTTTCCGAGTTGAACTTTTTTATTCCTTCAGGTCTGCCGACGCCTGAGTTCAGAACAGCAATATCAATCCACCCCATTGTTTTAATTATCTGAGTGATTACCTCGTTTACTTTATTTTTATCTGTTACATCGCATTGATATGTGATTAATTTCCCCGCGAACCCTTTAGTTTCTTCGGCAAGCTTATCCAATCTTTCTTTCCTTCGGGCTAAAACCGCAAGGGAAGATCCTTCAAGGAGAAGCTTTTTTGAGAGTTGATACCCGATACCGCTAGAACCCCCAGTAAGGATTACTTTTTTATTTTTTAATTCCATAATTGATACTCTATTTCAATATTTAGAAAATCTATTGCTTAATAATAATATATTATGGAAAAATCAGGTATAATTTTTGTATTAGCTAACAAATTATTATTTTGCATCAAAAATTAGTCCAATGTACACAGATAACCTTATTCCTGTTGAAAATATATTAGTGCGTCCAGAAATTATGGAAACGCACTTTTCGTGTGATCTTGAGAAATGCAAGGGGGCTTGCTGTACAATCGAGTCTGAGTTCGGAGCGCCTCTTCTGGATGAAGAAATACCGGTTATTAAGGAAATTCTTGAAGATGTATTTCCATATTTACCGGAAGAACATGTTAATTTGATTAAAAAGGATGGATTCTTCCATAATAAAGATGGCGAATCGATGACCAGGTCTATAAATAAAATGGAATGTGTATTTGTATATTATGATAATGCGGTTGCCAAATGCTCAATAGAGAAAGCTTTTTTAGAAGGCAAAATTTCATTCCGCAAACCGATCTCCTGCCATCTTTTCCCTATCCGTGTAACTAAATTCGGGGGGGATGTGCTCAGGTATGAAAAATTCAGTGAGTGTTCCCCGGCTTTAGATAAGGGGAGGAAAGAAAATATAAAAATAGCAGATTTCTGCAAAGACTCCCTGGTCAGGTCCTATGGGAATAAATGGTATACATCTTTAATGGAAAATAAAGGGAAATAATATGTTATCGCTTAGTCAGAGAATGTCACAGCAGCAGCGTCTATCACCACAACAGATACAGTATCAGAAGCTGCTACAGCTGAATACATTAGCTCTTGAACAACGCATAAAGACAGAACTGGAAATAAACCCTATACTGGAAGAGGTGATGGAAGGTGAGGTAGAACTATCGCAGGAATCTGATGAAAAGGATAAAGAAAAGTCTGAAGATACGGTTGAGGAAGAGATCCCAAAAGACGCTGACAAGGAAGAGTTTGAACTTGAAGATTTTATGAATGATTCTGATTACGAGGCAGATAGAGTTAACAAATCCGGCGATGATGAAAATTATCAACCTCTTGCCCCTAACCGTGTTTCATTATCAGAACACCTTGAGGAACAGTTGAGCATGATGGAGCTTGATGAGGATATGTTTTTGCTTGGACAGGAAATTATCGGTAACCTTGATGATGACGGGTATCTTAAAAGATCAATTCCTGAAATTATTAATGAACTTTCCATGTTTGCTAACACTGACATCCCATTGGATAGGGCAGAAAAGCTTTTAAGACAGATACAGACTTTCGACCCGATAGGTATCGGCGCAAGGTCACTACAGGAATGTCTTTTAATTCAGCTTAGAAATATTAAACATGATGCTTATTATACTTATTTAGCCGAGGAACTGCTAAATAAGTACTTCGATGATTTTGCCAAGCGCCGGTACGATGTTATTATGCTTAAAATGAACCTTACAAATGATACGCTAAAGGCGATTCTTGATCTCATACAGAATCTTAATCCAAAACCGGGCGAAGGAAATATAGCATCCCAGGAGATGAATCAGATTACACCTGATTTCGTTATAGAGAGAGTGGATGATAATTTTATAATTACTCTTAACGACAGGAGTGTTCCTTCTGTTACAATCAGCAAGTCATACCTGGAAATGTTCCAACAAAATAAGAAGAATAAAAAAAACGAAAGAGAAAAGGATACTTATAAGTTTTTGCGAGAAAAGTTTGAGTCGGCCAAATGGTTTATCGCCTGCATCCAGCAGAGGCGCGAAACATTAATGAAGATTATGCGGGCTATTGTAGAGCGGCAATATGAATTCTTTGAAAGAGGTCCCAAGTTTCTCAGACCAATGATATATAAGGATATTGCCGAAGAAATAATGATGGATATTTCTACCATCAGCCGTGTAGTAAATGGTAAGTATGTGCAATCTCCAATGGGAGTTCATGAGCTTAAATATTTCTTCAGCGAAGGACTGATAACAGATTCTGGAGAAGAGGTATCAAACAAGCATATCAAAGAACGACTGAAAGAAATTATTGATGAAGAGGATAAGAATAATCCACTAAGTGACGACCGTCTTGCCGAAATCCTGAATGAAGAAGGGATCCACATTGCCAGAAGAACAGTTGCCAAATACCGCGAACAACTTAAACTGCCTATTGCCAGATTAAGAAAAGAACTATGAGTTTTGCTTATTATCTTTTTATTGATATTACAGCATTTGTTCTGTTTGCATTTCTTCATTCTTTTCTAGCATCATTTAAGATAAAATCTATTCTGGCAAAGCGGATAGGAAGCGCAATGGCTTTCTACCGGTTAGCCTATAACATTATTTCTCTGTGGCTTTTCTGGTATTTATATGAAAACCTACCCCGACCTGATGCAGAACTATTCGAACTTAAATACCCATGGGATATTATTATACTAATACCCCAATTCCTGTCTCTGGCAGGAATTATCTGGACCTTCAGATATTTCTCACTTGCTGAGTTTTTAGGTATTTCACAAATTAAAAGATGGATGGGGGGAAATTTTACCAGTGGTTGGGAAGAGGGCATGCAGGATGAAAGAAATTCAAAGGATGTATTTGATGAAAAGCTGACTTTAAAGATTGAAGGTCCATACAAGGTAGTGCGACACCCATTATATCTATTTACCATCATTTTTTTAATTTTACGCCCAACGATGGATCTGTTCTATCTTGTTTTCTTAATATTTTTAATTGCTTACTTTTACATCGGTTCTTTTTATGAAGAAAGAAAATTAGTTTCTGCTTTCGGTGATCAATACAGGAAATACCAGGAATCTGTTCCCCGGCTTTTCCCACATTGATCATTTTAGCCTCTTGCAAAGAATGAGTAAATATTTAATATTGAAACAGAAAGGAAATTATGGAAAATAAAATAAGGTCAACCACTATAATCGGTGTAATCCACAAGGGACAGGCTGCTATAGGCGGTGACGGGCAGGTTACACTTGGCAATACTGTAGTAAAGCATAATGCTTTTAAAATCAGGAAAATAGCCAAAGGTAAAGTCCTTTGTGGTTTTGCGGGTGCATCTGCCGATGCTTTTACATTAGTTGAACGTTTTGAGGAAAAAATTGAACAATACAGGGGAAATGTTACACGCGCAGCCGTTGAGCTTGCTAAGGACTGGCGCACAGACCGCTACCTGCGAAAACTGGAAGCTATGCTGGCTATTGTAACAGATGAGCAGGCACTCATTATCTCAGGTAACGGCGATGTTATCGAACCGGATGATAAGATTGTGGCAATTGGTTCAGGGGGAATGTATGCTCTGGCTGCCGCAAGGATGCTTAAAAAATATAGCTCCCTGACTGCTAAAGAAATTTGTGAGGAAGCCCTAAAAACTGCTTCTGAAATCTGTATTTATACTAATAATAACATAAACGTGGAAGTAATTGAAAAATAAAATCGATTCTAATATGTACAATAGATTAATGAAGGAATTAACTCCTACCCAGATTGTTGCGGAGCTTGATAATTATATTATCGGACAGGGTGATGCTAAAAGAGCAGTTGCTATTGCGCTAAGAAACAGGTGGCGAAGACAACAGGTGCCGGCCGGTCTCCGTGAAGAAATTTTACCTAATAATATTATCCTTATTGGACCAACCGGAGTTGGAAAAACAGAAATAGCCCGCCGGCTTGCAAAACTTGCCAATGCTCCATTCATTAAGGTTGAAGCTTCTAAATTTACAGAAGTAGGCTATGTCGGACGTGATGTTGAATCGATGATACGCGATCTTACCGATTACGCAGTTAATATGGTTAAATCTGAAAAAACATTGGAAATACAAGCCAAAGCTAACAGTCTTGCTGAAGAGAGAATACTTGATATACTAATTCCCGCTGTGAAAAAACCATCCGCTGCATCTGAAGAAAAAGATGAAAACAGCGAAGCATTTCAGAACCAGAAGACCAGGGAATGGATGAAGGAAAAGCTTAAGAAGGGAGAAATGGAAGAGAAGATGATAGAGTTTGATTCGAATACACAGAATAATGTTGGAATGCAGATCCTTGGACCCCTGGGCATGGATGATATGGGGATAAATATACAGGAAATAATGGGCAACATAATGCCTAAAAAGAAAAAGAAAAGGAAGACCTCAATTTCTGAAGCAAGAACTATAATTGCCCAGGAAGAGGCACAAAAGCTGATTGATATGGAATCAGTTCAGAAGGAAGCTATTGAACGGGTAGAGAATTCAGGTATTGTTTTTATTGATGAAATCGATAAGGTAGCCGGCGGTGGAAAGTCACAGGGACCCGATGTTTCCCGTGAAGGTGTACAGCGCGACTTGCTTCCTATAGTTGAAGGTTCAAATGTTAATACCAAATACGGCATCGTTAAAACTGATCACGTATTATTCATCGCTTCCGGTGCTTTTCATGTTTCAAAACCATCAGACCTTATTCCTGAACTGCAAGGCAGGTTCCCCATTCGTGTTGAACTGAAGAGCCTTACAGAAGATGATTTTATAAAAATATTGACTATTCCACAGAATGCATTGCTTAAACAATACTCAGCTCTGCTGGAAACTGAGAGTGTAAAACTTGAGTTTACAGAAGGGGCAATTAAAGAAATAGCCCGAATAGCAACCGATGTAAATGAAGCGGTTGAAAATATAGGCGCCAGACGTCTACATACTATTTTAACTACACTGCTAGATGATATTCTTTTTAATGTTCCAGATAAATTGCCGAAAGAAAAAGTGGTGATCACCGCTAAGGTTGTAAAGGATAAACTTGATGCAATAGTCAAGAACAGGGATCTTAGTAAGTTTATATTATAATATTATTCTGTAACTTTTTTGGTGTGAATAATATTATTAATTATTTCCCAGGCTTCAAGTACGTGTTTTTCTTCTGTTCTTATTCCTGAGACTACCAATCTTATTACGAAATTACCGTTTAGCTTTGTGTGGGACAGGAATATTTTGCCTGTTTTATTTATCTCATCCATGAGATTACTGTTTAGTTTATTCAGATCACCAAAGTAACCGGCTGGTTTGTATCGGAAACAAATTGTACTGAACGGAACAGGCGCCATAAGTTCAAATTCAGGATCTTCCTGCACCAGTTGTTTAAATTTCTTTGCAGTTTCAATATTCCTCTTTATTATTCCAGCTAAACCTTCAGCACCAAAATATTTTATTACAAACCAAAGCTTGAGTGAGCGGAACCTTCTGCCTAACTGCACTCCGTAATCATTATAATTTATAACTTCAGAATCTTCTTTTGTCTTAAGATATTCGGGTTCCAAACTGAATGCCCTTTTCAAAATTTCCGGCTCTTTTACATAAAGTATACTGCAGTCAACCGGAACAAACATCCATTTATGAGGATTGACAACTATCGAATCGGCATATTCAATACCATCAAATATATATTTCATTTCGGGGACTATAGCAGCAGTTCCGGCATGTGCTGAATCTACATGCAGCCACAGGTTTTCTTCTTTGCAAATTTCCCCAATCGCACGGATGGGATCAATACTTGTTGTAGAGGTTGTCCCAACTGTTGCCACTACACAGAAAGGCAGTATACCATCCTTTTTATCTTTTCTAATTTCGGTTCCAAGAAGTTCCGGCATCATTCTGAATTCTGTATCACATCCAATTTTCTTTACTCCTTCTCTTCCAATTCCTAATGTTATTGCCCCCTTCTCAATAGAAGAATGCGCATGTTCAGAACAGTATAACCTAAGTTTAGGAAGATTATTTCCCGCAAGCCCCTTCTCTCTGATGTTAAGTCCCAACTTTTCCCTTGCGCATGCAATAGCATGAAGACTGCTTATAGAAGCAGTATCATAAATTATCCCCCACATATATTCTGGTAATCCAAGCATTTCCCTTAACCAGTTAGTTGTAACTTCCTCAAGTTCTGAAGCAGAGGGGGAGGTCTTCCATAGCATCCCGTTTACGTTCAAAGTTGCTATTAATAGTTCACCTAATATTCCTGGTACGCTTGATGTTGAATTGAAATATGCCATAAACCCGGGATGATTCCAGTGGGTTATTCCGGGAATTATTCTCTTTTCGAAATCATCTATGATTTTATTGAAATCCTCGCCGGAATAATTGGGATGTTCAGACAAACCTGCTTTAATCTCTCCTGGTTTTAAATCAGGCAGTACTTTGTACTTTTCAATATTATTTAAATATTCAGACGCCCAGTCTATGAGCTTATGCCCGTACTTCTTGAAATCATCGGTGGACATGTCCTTAAATTCTTTTCCCTGCTTCATAATTCTTTTTAATTAAAACAAACTGTAAACAGTGACCCTTTTCCCTTTACACTTTCCACTTTGATCTCTGCATGTATAAGGTTAAGATATTTTTGGACTAGTGCTAATCCAAGACCATTTCCATCATACTTCCTTGAATAACCAGTATCCTCCTGGGAAAAAGGAAGAAATATTTTATCTATGTATTCAGATGCGATCCCGATCCCTGTATCCTTTATTGCAACACAATAATTATTCTTTTCATTTTTATAAATATTAACCTCGACCTTCCCGCTTAAAGTATATTTAATAGCATTATCAATTAGGTTTTGGAATATCTCGGTAACAATATATCCATCACTTTTAATAACAGGAATTTCCTTACAACTGTTGGAGCAGGACGTCCCGAGATTTTTTTCTTTGGCAGAATACTCAAACTCTTTGATCAGCTCATTTAAAATATTATAAAGATTAATATTACTCGTTCTAACCTCTAATTTTCCTGCGTGTAATTCTGCCATATTCAGAATAAGGTCTATGGTCCTTATTAACCTACTACCCGCTGTATCCACTGCATTAAATCCGGTTATCTGGTCTTCATTTAAATAGTTTTGAAGTTCATCGCGCAGAAACGAATTATAGCTTAAAATTACATTTAGAGGAGTTCGTATTTCATGAGACATCTGAGCAAGGAATTCCGACTTTAATTTATCTGATTCTTCCGCTTTCTCTTTTGCCTTGATTAACTGATCTTCCATTATTTTCCTTTCAGTTATATCAATAGCTATTCCTCTTAGTCCAGAGGTCATTTTATTTGTGATAATCGGACTGGAAAAAATAATAACCGGAAAGGTTGTGCCGTCCTTTCTTATAGCAGAATATTCCTCTACATCTTGCTTCTCACCTTTCATAATCTGGACCATGTTGGTGCGGGCACGTTCCCTGTCTTCCGGAACAATAGTTCTGAAAACTGAAAACCCTGCAGTAATTTCCTCTTGAGTATAACCGAACATTTTATAGCTTGCAAGGTTAGTAAATTTAATTAACCCCTTATTATCTACCTCAAATATCATTTGCGGCAGTGAATTAGCCAATTCTTCGTATCGTTTTTCACTTTCCTGGAAGTTCGCTTCTGCTTGTTTTATATCATTAGTATAATTATTAATGAGAAAGTAAAGTAAGCCTGCAGTAACTAGAATGAATAATAATCCTTTGGCAGTCGCAATATAAGTCAGGGTAACTATATTATTTGTAAAATGAGGCAAGATTGAATCGGAAAATAAAATCCAGAGTCCTCCGACTATTATATAAATCGATATGATCTTTATAATACCCGAATGTTTTGAACGATCTTTTTTATAATGCAAGTAGGACATCATTCACCTAAACTTAAATTATAATTCAAATTCTGAATATTATTAATAATATATTAATTTTAAGTATTAAAAAATAACAAATAATCGTTAATTATATCTTCTATCTCATATGAATCCGCTAAGTAATTTCTTTTATCCTCATTCCGTCTGTATCGCTGGAGCTTCATCGAAAGAAAAAAGTATCGGCTATGAATTACTTAGGTCGATAAAAAGTTACGGCTTTACAGGAAAAGTTTTCCCTGTTAATCCACATGTAGAAGCTATTTTGGGTTTTAAGTGTTTTACTACAATAGATGATATTAAAGAAAATATTGACCTTGGAATCATTGTCGTTCCCAAGATGTTCGTTGAAGAATCAATTGATCAGTTTATTTCCAAAGGTGTAAAATCGATTATTTTAATCACTGCAGGCTTCCGTGAAACAGGAATTGAAGGAGAACTTGCAGAGAATAGGATTCTGGAAAAGACCAAGAAATCCGGGACACGTCTTGTAGGTCCAAATTGTATGGGAGTAATAAACACATTTGAAGATATAAAACTTAATTCAACTTTTGTAGCAGAGAAGCCGGAAACAGGAAATACCGCATTCTTATCTCAGAGCGGAGCCATTGGGGCGGCAATTCTTAATTCACTTAGAGAAACCGACATTAGATTTGGACATTTTATAAGTGTTGGTAACAAAGCGGATATCTCTGAAAACGAATTGCTCGGATTCTGGAATGATGACGAAAAGATTAAAACCCTCACATTTTATCTCGAAAGTTTTTCCGATGGAAAATCTTTCATTGGCAATTTCATTGAAAATAAAATAAATAAGCCAGTAATTATATTGAAAGCCGGCAGGACTTCTGGCGGAATCAAAGCAGCATCCTCCCATACCGGCGCCTTGGGTAGCAGTGATAAGGTAGTCACAATAATTTTAGAACAATTCGGAATCATACGGGCAGATGATTTAAATGAACTTTTTAATACGGCAAAAGGATTTGAGAATTTTCCCATTCCCAATGGGAACAGGATAGCATTAGTTACTAATGCAGGGGGGCCGTCGATCCTTGCTGTTGATAAGCTAGAGGGAGAAAACCTGTTACTTGCACAGTTATCACAGGAGACAAAAAAAAGATTAAAAGAAATTGTACATCCGGAAGGAAGTTGTGAAAATCCGGTTGATCTGCTGCCGATAGGAAATGACGCACAGTTTAAATTGGCAGCACAATTACTTCTTGAAGATGATAATGTTGATGGGGTTATATCTATTTTTGTTGAACCTGTTATGGTTCCCCCCTTTGAAGTAATAGAGGGTATAAATTCAATAAAATCGGATAAACCACTTATGCAAGTTGTTATGCCTTTGCCAGAATTCTGGGAAAAATACCGGCATGAATCTGTTTTGAATACTCCTCTTTTCCGTAAACCCGAGGATCCGGTAGAAGTCTTATCCAATATGATTTTTTATTCGAAGAATAAGATAAGAAAGGACAGACTGCAGCCAAAAAATAGTAACCTAAAGAAATATAGTCCCGGTTTTTTATCACCGTATGATGCGGATGAAATATTAGAAGAGTATAAAATACCGAATGTTACTTCCCTCTTAATTGCTCCAGAGGAATTAAAAAATATATCAGGACTCTCTTTCCCGGTATGTCTTAAAGGTATCTCACAATATGTTATCCATAAAACTGAAATAAACGCTGTGAGACTTAATATCTGGAGTTATGAACAATTAAGTAGTGCTGCAAATGAAATAGAATACAATTTCCAGTCTGCAGGATTCTCAATTGAAAAGTTCCTAATTCAGCCATTTATTAAATCAAAACATGAACTCCTTATGGGTGGATTTCGCGATCTTTCTTTCGGACCAATAATTATGTTCGGCAGTGGAGGAAAGTATGTTGAAATATTTAATGATACTTTAATGAAATCTGCTTATTTATCAGAAGATGATATTAACGATTTAATCAATAAAACAAAAGCAGGCGCTATTATCAAGGGAGTAAGGGGTGAAAAAGGAACCGATTTAAGTATTATTAAATCTATAATTAAGAACTCTGCCCAGATGATACTTGACAATAATAATATACTCGAATTTGATCTTAATCCTATAATATTAACAGATGAAAACCGTTTCCTTACTGCGGATGCAAGAATAAAGTGGGGATAAATACCTGGTTTATTTATATTGATATACAAAATTTTCGAGTAAAGTGAATAATAATAGCATTTTATATTTCCTTCCTGCCAGGTATTTTAATGAAGAAGAATTTTTCATTACAAAAAGTCTATTGGAAAAGAACAACTTTAAAAGCTTTACAGCTTCCGATACCTGGGATATGTGTGAAGGAGTTACCGGGAAAAAATTCAAACCCGATCTTAGATTAGAAAATATTAATGCTAATAACTTTACTGGAATTGTTCTTATCGGAGGTTATGGAGCAAAGGATTACCGGAACAATGCGAGGCTGCATAAAATACTTAACGACTTTAATAAAAGCAATAAAGTTATTGCTGCTATCTGTATTGCACCGGTCATCCTGGCTGCTGCTGGATTGTTAAATGGCAAAAGCGCCACCTGTTTTGCTGAATTAAAACAGGATCTTATAAAGCCTGAAATTGATTATAAGGATTTACCTGTTGTAGTTGCTAAAAATATAATTACAGCGAATGGCCCCATAGCAAGCTTTGAATTTGCAGAATCTATATTATTTTTGCTAAATAAACAAACAAAATGAATTACACTATTGATAAGTTTAGAACATATTGTAACAGTTTAACAAAATATTCAAGATATAAGACCAGAGAGGTTTTCGTGGGAGAAATCCCTCTGGGCGCCGAAAATCCTATCCGAATACAATCGATGACGACAACTGATACAATGAATACTATTGCTACAGTTGAACAATCCATTAGAATGGTTGATGCAGGATGCGATTATGTAAGGATAACAGCACCAAGCAAATTAGAAGCGGAAAATCTTCTTAATATAAAAAATGAACTTAGGAAAAGAGGATATAAAGTACCGCTTATTGCAGATATTCACTTTACTCCAAATGCAGCAGAAATTGCAGCAAGAATAGTTGAAAAAGTACGAGTTAATCCAGGCAATTATGCAGATAAGAAGAGTTTCAGAAATATTGATTATACTGACTCAGAATATGACCAGGAGCTTGAAAGAATTAGACAAAAGTTTGTACCTCTTGTAAAGATTTGTAAAGAATATGGTTCGGCATTGCGTATCGGAACTAACCACGGCTCACTCTCCGATAGAATAATGAGCCGTTACGGTGATTCTCCACTCGGAATGGTAGAATCCGCTTTGGAGTTTTTAAGAATATGTGAGAGTGAGAATTTCTATAGTATTGTGCTTTCCATGAAATCCAGTAACCCTAAAGTAATGGTGCAGGCTTACCGTCTCCTTATTCAAAAAATGGAAGATGAAAAAATGTATTACCCTCTTCATCTTGGTGTTACAGAAGCTGGTGGCGGGGAAGATGGAAGAATAAAATCCGCATTAGGAATCGGAACTCTTTTAGAAGATGGGGTTGGAGATACTATCCGAGTATCTTTAACTGAAGATCCCGAGCATGAAGTCCCGGTTGCACTTTCGATCGTCAACAGGTATAAGAAAAGAGGAAATCATCAGGATATAAAAACTATAGATGCTCTTCCTTATAATCCTTATGAATATACCAAACGACAAACTTTTGAGATTTCGGGGATAGGTGGTCATAATACTATAAGAGTAGTAGCAGATTTCAGTAAAAGAAAATTTATTACAGTTAATGCACTCTCGGATATCGGTTATTTTTACAATGCTGTAATTGACAAATGGAATATGAATGATAGCACCGCTGATATTATTTTCCTCGGTGACAACATCCCAGGTTTCGACCTGCCGACCGGATTAAAACCAGTCTTTAACTATTTTTCTTGGAAAAAAAACAAAGGCAAATCATTCCCATTATTTACTGCCGCAGAATATCTTCATAGTAAAGAATATTCTCCGGATATAAATTTTATTTTGGTGAGAATATCAGATCTGGATAATATTTTACTTTCAAAGTTGAAGGATGATAAAACAAATGTTATCATCCTTGAAACTGAAAATCTTCACGCTATGCCGGAACAAAGAAGGGTATTTTGTGAATTTTTACTCCGGGATATTCAGATTCCTGTAATAATTAAAAGAACATACAACAATATTACCATTGAAGATTTCATAATATTCTCATCTACTGATTTTGGCGCTCTATTGATCGAAGGATTCGGAGATGGTGTATGGACAGATTGTTCCTTTTTTGAAAAAGATAAACCCGATAATGTTTTTATTAAAAGTTTTGTCCAAAATAATGAATCATCAGAAAAAACAATAAACAGGATACTGTTTGGTATTTTACAGGCAGCAAGAACAAGAATATCTAAAACTGAATATATAGCATGCCCTTCCTGCGGCAGGACCCTTTTTGACCTTCAGGAAACTACCGATCTGATTAGAAAGAGGACAGAACATTTGAAAGGATTAAAAATTGCCGTAATGGGATGTATTGTTAATGGACCTGGAGAAATGGCAGATGCTGATTATGGTTATGTTGGTTCCGGAATTGATAAAATCACCCTATATAAAGGAAAAGAAATAGTCAGACGGAACATCCCTGCCCTGAATGCAGTAGAATCTTTAATTGAGATAATTCGGGAAAATAATGACTGGCAGGAGCCGAATTTTGGATAAAATAATTGAATTTGATTAATATCTTCTCCAAAATTTGAAATTTTATGCCCTTTATTCTATATTTGTAACACTAAATATGGTTAAGAAGATTAAAAGATTAAAATACCTGAAAATAGCTTTAAGTTCCGATTTCGGAATATTAAAAACTTAAATTCCTTAAAGATGCACTTCCAAATAAAAGAAGTGCATTTTTTTTATATGAAGTGTATTGAAATAATAAAAAATATTGAGAACTGGGCACCAAAAGAGATCGCCTGGCAAAAAGACAATGTGGGTTTACAAATCGGGAATACTAATAAGCGGATTAAGAACATCCTTTTATGCCTCGAAGTAAATGATACTGTCGTTGAAGAAGCATTAGTAAATAAATGTAATTTGATTATATCTCATCACCCATTCTTTTTTTCCTCATTAAAGAAAATTGATATAGCGAATGACCGTAATTCCCGGTTAATCCAAAAAATAATTAAACATGATATTATTCTTTATTCAGCACATACTAACCTGGATTATTCAAAAGATGGTGTAAGCTTCCAATTGGCTAAAAGACTAGAGCTTCAAAATATTAATTTTCTAGTAAATCTCAAATCCAATCAGTATAAGATTTCTGTTTTTGTCCCAGAAGACAGTTGCGAAAAAGTTGCGGAAGCTATTTTCAGTGCAGGGGGAGGAGTTATCGGGGAATATACTAAATGCAGTTTTAGAACTAAAGGGAATGGTACTTTTAAGGGTTCAGGAAAAACCCGCCAGACGATAGGAGGTAAAGAAGACTTTAATGTTGTTAACGAGATTAAACTTGAAGTACTGGTTGACCGATGGAAACTGAATAATGTTTTATCTGAACTTAAAAGAGTTCACCCATATGAAGAAATAGCTTATGATCTGGTTCCGCTCTATAACCCTAATGTGAATTATGGCATAGGTGCTTTTGGAGATCTTCCTACGAACTACAATCTAAATGATTTTTTAGGTTTTGTAGCCCAGAAACTGATAATAAAAAATTTTCGCTATTCAACTAAAAAAAATAGCACGATCAGGAAGGTAGCTGTTTGTGGCGGCTCAGGAAGTGAATATTTTCATGAAGCAATCGCTAAAAATTGTGACGCATATATAACTGCAGATATCAAATACCATACTTTCCAGGATGCAGAAGAAGACATATTACTTATAGATGCAGGCCACTATGAAACCGAGATTTTTTCTCTACGGGAGATAAAAAAGAGAATTACTTTTCAGTTAAATCATAACAAAAATATTAAAGTTTATTTATATAGCGGTTCAACGAACCCGGTGATTTTTTATAATAATTAAGGAGTGATAAATTGATTAGCAGAATAAAAACCTTATATGAGCTACAGATTGTTGATGAACAGCTTGATGAACTAGAGGAACTACGTGGCGACCTTCCTGTAGCTGTAGAATCCCTAAGATCACGAATGAATCAGATCAAAAAGGAAACTGAAGAAAAAGAAGAACAGCGAATAAATTCCCTTGAGGAAAGAAAAGAAAACGAAGAAGAGGTTGAAAAGCTCAAAACAAACCAGAAAAAATTTAAAGCCCAACTTTATAATGTAAGAAACAATAAAGAATATGATGCCCTTACTAAGGAAATTGATCATTCAGAGGAACAAATTAAAAAGCTTGAGTCTGAGAATGATAAGTTAGCAGATGTTAGTAAAAAATTAGCTGATGAAATTGAAGAAGTAACTCCGCAGATAACTGAGCTGAACAATGACCTTAAGGTTAAAGAAACTGATCTGAAAGAAATAATTAAAACAAACGCAAAAGAAGAAGCTAAGTTAAGAGAACGACGGAAAGTTATTGAGGATCAGACAAAAAAAGCGGATTATTCCGCTTATATGAAAATAAGAAAAGCCAAAGGAAAAGCTGTTGTAACGATAAAAAGATCTGCCTGTTCTGGATGCCATAATATAGTTCCTTCCCAGAGACAGCTTGAAATAAGACGTAATAACAAACTTTTTTTCTGCGAATATTGCGGTAGAATACTTGTTTCCCCAGAAGTGGCCGGGCTTAAGGAAGATTAGTTTGGTAAGTGCTAATTTAACAAATGTAATTTATTATATTTACTGTAATTAAATAAATCTTTTAAAACATCTAGATCAAGCTGCAATTTAGCAGATAAATTTTTAATAATAGTTCATACCGGGCAATTGCTTCGTGCATAACGAAGAGGAAAGTCCGAACTTCGTAGAACAGAACGCCGGGTAACGCCCGGGGGTTGTATAATTAATTGTACAGCAACGGATAGTGCCACAGAAAATATACCGCCTCAATTGAGGTAAGGGTGAAATGGCAGGGTAAGAGCCAACCGCCGTAATGGTAACATTACGGGTCCCCTGCGGGACTATTTCTCAGGAAATAGCATGGTAAACCCCGTTCGAAGCAAGGTCAAATAGGGAAATCTTCTCTGGGTTCTACTTAGAGACAAAGTTGTTCGCTTTGATTGGTTTCCGGGTAGACCGCTTGAGCTCTGGAGTAATCCTTAGCCTAGACAAATAATTGCCGTCCTGCTCTGCAGGATTACAGGATTCGGCTTATAGGTATGAACTTTGTTCTAATTAATAATTATATGACGAATAAACGCTGGAAAATAAGAGAAATTTACGATGATTACTCTGTTAAATCTTTAGCAGATTCCCTAAATATTTCAGACGTTCTTTCCCGCCTTCTTATTCAAAGGGATATAACTAGCTTTTCGCAAGCAAAATACTTCTTCCGTCCATCTTTAGATTCACTGCATGATCCGTTTCTTATGAATGGTATGGAAACTGCTACCTATAGGGTAATTACTGCACTAACTGAAAACCAATTGATTATGGTATATGGCGATTATGATGTTGATGGTACCTGCTCTACTGCACTTCTATATCTCTTTCTTAAAGAATTAGGAGCTAAAGTTGAATTCTATATACCTAAAAGATTAACTGAAGGATACGGAATAAATATAACTGGTATCGATCATGCAAAAAGTAGGAATACATCTCTAATTATTTCTGTCGATTGTGGTATCACGGCTGTTGAAGAGACAGATTATGCTAAAAACCTCGGTATGGATCTGATCATCTGTGATCACCACCAGCCCAAAGAACAAATTCCTGATGCTTTAGCTGTTCTTGATCCATTAAAACCGGATTGCAATTACCCTTTTGTGTATTTATCAGGAGCCGGAGTTGCATTCAAGCTGGCTCAGGGAGTTAGTGAAAGGATAGGAAAAAGAGAACTCCCTCTCAAGTATTTGGATCTTGTGGCACTTGCCGGAGCAGCCGATATAGTTCCTTTGATAGGTGAAAATAGAATATTAGTAAAAGAAGGATTGGAACAAATTAATTCAAACCCCCGCCCTGGCATTCTTGCACTTATTAAAAGCAGTAATATGCAGCCTGGGGATTTGACTTCTGGACAAATTGTATTTTCTATTGCTCCTCGTATAAATGCTGTCGGGCGAATGGGAGATGCAGAAAGAGCTGTTGAGTTATTAATTACTGAAAATACGGATGAAGCTTTTAAATTGGCACAAATTCTTGAATCAGAAAACTATCAGCGTAGAAAAATTGACGAAGATACTTTTTCCATGGCACAAGATATAGTTGAAAATTCTATTGATCTTACTTCTGATACTGCAATCATTTTGCACCAGGAATCTTGGCACGCCGGAGTCATAGGCATTGTGGCTTCACGGCTGGTTGAAAAATATTACCGTCCTACTATCATATTAACAACCGCTGGGGGCGTTGCTAAAGGATCTGCCAGAAGTATTTCGAACTTTAACATCTATGATGCATTGAAGAAATGTGAGGATCTCCTCATTCATTTTGGAGGACATCAGGCTGCTGCTGGATTAGCAGTCGAGATGGATAAACTTACTGAATTTAAATTCAAGTTCAATCAGGTTGCAAAAGAGGCAATTACAGAAGATGATCTGGCCCCTGAAATTACAATTGACTCTAAGCTAAAATTTTCGGAAATAACCCCTAAGTTTTTAAGAATTATCGATCAGTTCGCTCCCTTTGGTCCAGGGAATATGAGACCTGTATTTTTATCAGAGAATGTTGAACTAGAAAATAAGCCTAAAATCGTCGGAACAAACCACGTAGTCGTTACCTTAAAACAAAATGGTTCTGATAAGTTATTCGAATGCATTGGTTTTAATATGGCAGAATATTACCTTGAAATGACGAAAACGAACTGTATGACAGATATCGTTTACAATATTGATAAATCTGCCAGAAACGGAATGTCTTTTCCACAGCTAAGACTTAAGGATATAAAATTTAAAGAAAAAAATGTGGGGCTAATCTAATGTCTGGTCATTCAAAATGGGCTACAACCAAAAGAAAGAAAGCCGTTATTGATTCTAAAAGAGGGAAAATTTTTACTAAACTGATCAAGGAAATTACTATTTCTGCAAGGCAAGGAGGGGGAGATTCTGCGGGTAATCCAAGGTTAAGACTTGCTATCGATAATGCCAAAGCTGCGAATATGCCTGCCGATAACATTGAACGGGCAGTAAAAAAGGCTACCGGCGAATTAGAGGGACAAATTTATTCTGAACTTACTTATGAAGGTTATGCCCCTGCCGGGATTGCTATAATAATTGATGTTGCAACGGATAATAAGAACAGAACTGTTGCCGAAGTAAGACATATTTTCAGCAAGCACGGCGGAGGTATGGGAGAAAGTGGTTCTGTTGCCTGGATGTTCGATAAAAAAGGAGTTATTACTCTTCCTAATCAAGGTAAGGCAGAAGACGAAATCATGGAGATTATAATTGATGCAGGTGCTGATGATATGCAGACTGAAGAAGATTTCTTTGAAGTTCAAACTTCTCTTGAAAACTTTGAAAATGTGAGAAAAGCTCTGCTTGACAAGAAAATTAGCGTTGAAAATGCTTCCCTTCAGTGGGTCGCAAAAAACACTATCCCTATCAAAGGCGAAGACGCTGAAAAGGTTATTAGATTAATTGAAACTTTGGAAGATAATGATGATGTTCAGAGTGTCTTCACTAATGCAGATTTCCAGGATTAGAACAATATTACCATTAGAATCATCAAACTTAAAATAAATGATAATACTTGGCGTGGACCCCGGTACAATCTTTACCGGATATGGAATAATAAAACATGAAAAGAATACATTTACTGAAGTCCATCACGGTCTTATAAAACTTCCATCCGCTAAATCGCTCCCTCAGAAATTAGAAATTATTTATGATGAACTGGACGGGGTCATTAAGACTTATAAACCGGATGAGTTTTCTATTGAAACTGCTTTTTATGGAAAGAATGTTCAGTCAGCAATGAAAATAGGATATGCGCGAGGGGTATCTTTGCTGGCTGCTGTTCATAATAATTTACCTGCGAATGAATATTCCCCTAGGGAAATCAAAAAATCAGTTGTAGGAAATGGCGCGGCTTCAAAAGAACAAGTGTTTTTTATGATCTCAACTCTCCTTAATTTAAAGAATGTAAAAATGCGCTTCGATGAATCAGATGCACTCGCGGTTGCTTTATGCCATGCTTTCAGACTGAAAACTCCTCTCAGAAAAGGAAAGAGCTGGAAAGATTTTATTGAAGCATTCCCTGAAAGAATAATTCAGAACTAATTGCCATGATAGGATTTATAAAAGGTAACATAATTTCTGCTAAACCGACGCAATTGCTCGTTGATGTTAACGGTGTCGGGTACATTTGCAATATTTCGATAAACACCTTTGAAAAGATTTCAAACCAAAAAAGTGTTTCACTATTCATTCATACTCATGTAAAGGAAGATTCTATTTCTTTGTTTGGCTTCTATACTGAACCCGAAAAAATAATGTTTGAATTGTTGATTTCAGTAAGCGGAGTAGGACCGAAGATTGCGTTAAGCATTTTAAGCGGGATTCAAATTGATGATCTTAAGAATGCGATCATTTATGCAGATAGCTCTCGTATTTCGGCTGTGCCTGGAATAGGAAGAAAAACTGCAGAGCGGCTTATCCTGGAACTTAAAAATAAAGTTGATCAGGTAAATGAAGAAGGTGGGACTGAGCTGCCGTTCAGTATGAAAAATGAAGCCGTAATGGCATTGTCAACTCTTGGATACAACAATAAGCTTGCTGAAAAAGTAGTGCGGGATATCCTTTTAACTGAACCGAATGCTCCATTGGAAGAGTTAATCAAAAAGGCATTAAGCTTCCTTAACAAATAATTTCTATGCTTCAATGAACAAACCTATTTTACTATTATTTCTATTAATCAATATCCCTCTGTTTATTGGCTGCAATCATGATAATAACTCCTCTGCAAACTTATCAGCCAACTTCAGGGTATATCTTGATAAACTTCATAAAAGCGATTTAGCTTCAATATCTCATGCATCAAATGAATTCAGAAAAAGATTTTCTGCTGCAGATCCGGAAATCAGGGATTCAGCTTTTATTGAGTTCAGATATTTCTATTATGATGTAATTAATAGTTATTATGAAATATTCTTGAACAATCAAGAACTTGTAAATAAGTTAAATGATCACAAGAATGATGATCCACAGGTTCAGGAGCTTAAAATGGCCTTGGACCAAAACGGATTACGGCTTTCCAAGACTGAGGGAGGATATTATATTGATGAAAAATCGGACTACCTGTATGTCAATTTTAAAAACTTTGTATCCCGGGGTTTAAATGAATTCCTTTTAATTAGGAGCAAGGAACTGGAGGAAGGTTTTTCTGAAGATGCAAAATTGCTTATATCCTATAAATCTCTTGGGGAGCGGATTACAACCTGGGAAAAATATTTGAATAAATATCCTTCTTCCCCACTATCTGCTGAAGCAAAATTCTCTTATCACTTATATCTTAACACTTTTATTACTGGACTTGATAATTCCCCTGTCACCGTTGATGATATCCTCTTACCAGAAATGAAAAATGTTTACTCAGATTTTATTCAGAAGAATAATAACTCGGAAAGCGGGAAATTAGTGGGGAAATTCTATACAATAATTTCCAATAATAATTTTCATTTAACTTCAGATCTCGATGATTTTTATAAAGAAAATCAGATAGAATCTATGAAAGGAATGGAACCTCCTACCAGATAAAAGCCCCTTTCCATACAATGGGCATATTAAATCTTCCTCTACACTGTATAATTGTTTATTTCGGTTTAGCAAAAAATACAATTTCCATTAATTAAAAAAGCCCGCTTATAAAAACGGGCTTTCCATTATCTGTGTATTGTAATTATTACTTAGAACCTAAAACTGCATCCTTTGCGGCCTTAGCAATTCTGAATTTCAATACTTTCTTTGCAGGAATCAACATGGTTTCGCCAGTAGCAGGGTTTCTACCCATTCTCTTTTTGCGTTGAACCAGAACTAATTTACCTAGACCCGGAAGTACAAAAGATTTTTTTGCTTCCTTGTGTGCTAAAGAAACTAGTTCTTCTAAAAATTGAACTGCAAGTTTCTTCGTTGTGTCGGTCTTTTTTGCTAAATGATCGACTATCTGTGATTTGGTCATTGGTCTAGCAGCGGCCATTTGTAACCTCCTTGTTAATGGTTAGTAATTCAGAATCAAAATTAAAAATTTTTTAATATTAAACAAACATTTTATTCAACTTTATTCTGTTTTTTTAATACTTTTTCCGTTTTAAGCCATTATTATCCCGTTTGCGACTGGTTATGCGCTATTATTTCCTCTTTCTTTGTAGCTTTACTATAAATTTTATATTTTCAACATATCTTATTTAGCCAAACAAATTAATGATTAAGAGTTTTCCACTATTTATATTTTTCATTCTTCAGGTAAATATATTCTCCAATGTTAATTATGATTCTATAATTGCTGATAGGGAATCATTCCCTAATCATAATGATTCTTCAACTTTTAGTAGGGGTTCGGATTCTGCTTCTATTAATTCTCCACAATTTCCAAAAGACTCAACAGCAGTCGTCTGGGATTCGCTGAAGAATAAATGGATAGGCCGCAGTTCAACTCGAGATAGCTTGGGACTTTTGACTCGAGCAAAGAATAATGTTTCTAGAGATACAGTTATCCCTGTTTTTCAAACTCCTGTTTCAAATAACGGATTTATTTTCCGTAGTGATGACCTGCGGAGAAATGATTACAGGTACACTCCCGACTATCTTAAGCTATTTGAATTTACTTATTTGGCAGAAACAGGTAACCTCGGATTTCCCGATCAATCATATCTTTATGGCATGCAATCCTATCGGACAAATTATCTTAAAGATGGAATAGCCCTTAACGATATTCCATTTGTTTTTTTTGATCTGAATTACCTTCAATCCGAATCTGTAGATTCAATTGAAATAATTCCGGCACCTCGTGGATTTTTATATGGTACCTATAATAAGCCAGTATCTGTTAATTTTATTTCAAAAGATTTCATCTCTATAAATCCCTATACCAGGATAAAATATTACCAGGGGGTTTTCGGTGAGGCAATGTTAGACGGCATCTTTAATTCCGTATTATATAAGAAACTATTTGGATTTCTGGATGTCACAAACAGGAAGCTTGATCAACGATTCACAAATTCCGATTTCAGTTCCTGGCAGGTTACTGCAAAATTAAGATATCTGTTTTCCAACTCATATAATATTACCGGATCCTATAGCTATAATAAAATATACAAAGGGCTTAACGGAGGAGTAAATGTTGATACACTTAATTTACTCGGATGGGATATAAATACTTACTTGTATGATGAAATTAGTGCTCCGGTTGTAAACAAATTAACCGACATGGATGTCACCCAGCATAGTTTTGACCTCCGGTTGCTGGCAAAACCATTCGCAGGCAGCAACACAGATTTCAATCTTTACTATAAATTTGATGGTCAAAGCCTGAATAATATTGGTGATAACTCAAATGATTTTGAAAAGACAAAGAATAAATTATATGGATTGTCCTTAAACCAGAAATACAATGAAGATATTTATAATTTAAATCTAATAGCTTGTTACGAACATTCAGATATTGATCTGAATTTTTTCCCTTCCTCGCAGGATTCGATAGACTACTATTCGTATAAAGTGAATCTGTTTTCATTAGCCGGTATCGCCGGTATAAGTATTTCAGATAAAATCAAAGCATCTATATTTTATAAATACTCCTCTATCACGAATGAAATTCTCAATTATTTCCAAATAAATAGGGAATCAAAAGGAGTTGGGCTAGATGTAAATATCGACATGTGTAATGAACTTTCTTTTTATTTAGGCTATTCATGCTTGAAAGATTATTATAGTCAAAACTATTTAGGCAATGCCGAGGCTTCGGCTATATTTTCATTAAATAATTTTTATCTGAGACTATCTATTTTTACCAGAAATAGTGCTAGCTATAATAATACTGAATTTAGTAATCTAAATTTTCCATATTTATTATTATTTAATTTACAGCCATACTCGTTGTATGTTGATAATCCTTATGTAATGGGTATAGGTGAAAATTTACGATATCAATTTTGGATAATGTCATTTGAAAATAACACTTCATATTATTCAGGTGACTATATGGGGACCTCAATAAGATCCAAAGGATTGTTGGGGATTCCGGAAATATTTTCCAAATCAGGTATTTATATCAGTGATTCGTTATTTTCCTCAAACTTAAATTTGAAAAGTGGGTTTGTATTCACCTATTATGGCAAGATAAAATATTTAAACACTCTGGGTTCAATATTTGAAACAAATCCAGCTTATACAATTGACTTTACACTTTCCGGCAGAATAAGGAATGCGGCTACAATTTATTTTACCTGGGAAAATCTTTTGGATAAAAAATATTATTTAATGCCCTACTATCCTGCTTTAGGAAGAAACCTCCGGTTCGGAATAGCTTGGGATCTGTTTAACTGACTAATCAATTGACACTTCCTTCAAAACATAAATTCGTAATTATAATTTTTTCTGCTTTCCTGATAGAACTGCTTTTGATCTTATTTGATATTTTCAATGGTGTTGGCAGTATACCTTTATACATGTTCATCTACTTTGAAGTTTTTCTCCTTTTTTCTTTGGCGTTTTTCATAGTAAAAACTAAACAGCCGCATAACGACGAACAATTTTTCCCCCAGGTCAGTATTCCGATTTTCATAATAATTACGGGAATAATATTTCGTATTACAGTTATTCCTTCTGCACCTACCACTTCCCCGGATGTATTTAGATATATATGGGAAGGAAAGGTAGTCGCTCATGGAATTAACCCTTACCAGATTCCCCCGGGAGCGCCTCTGTTAAATCAATACCATTCAGACCTTTGGGCTAAGGTTGGATTTAAAAATATGACTTCTATTTATCCCCCATTTGCACAGGTTGCATTTTTAATAGGCTATATAATATCTGGTGAATCAGTCTGGGGATTAAAAATAATTTATCTCATTTGTGAAATAATAGCCCTGATATTTCTCCTGAAATTGTTGAGATTAAAAAAAATAAATCCGGGTTATATAATATTATATGCATGGCTTCCTATCCCTATAATGGAATATTTTGTAAATGCTCATATCGATGCAGTTGGAATTGCTTTCTTTATTTTATTCCTGTATCATATTGAAAAAGGAAGAAATAAACTTTCCGCGGTTTTCTTTGCTCTCTCCTTCTTAGTCAAGTTTTACCCGTTAATGGTCTTCCCTCTTCTAATTAAAAAGATAGGAATGAAAAAACTTATCCCCTTCACCTTGATTTTTTTATTCGCATGCATAATCTTTTATGCCCCTTTCCTGACAAATGACTTTGCAGTAAAGAATTCCTTAACTACATATTTATTGCGATGGGAGTTTAACGGGTCGGTTTACAACTTAATTAAAATGTTTTCTGATAGAGATCTTGCAAGGATTGTATGCAGCATTCTGCTGATAATTGCTATTGCAGTTATTTCCTATAAGTATAGGGATTTTGTTAATGGAACTTTTGGAGTGTTTTTATCATTTGTAATTTTTGCAACAACCATTTATCCATGGTATCTCGGATGGATTGCTGCGCTTAATCCCGTTCTGAATTTCTATTCCGTATTTAGCTTATTATTTGCTTCTAACTTTTCTAACTTTACACCTTTGGGTAAGGTTTGGCAGGAATACTGGCGTGTTCTATTAATAGAATATATCCCCTTCTTTCTCCTTTTATATATTGATCTTCAAAACAGGATATTCCCTAAAAAAGACTAATCTTTTTTCTTTTTAAAAAGAAAAATAATTACAATAATAAGAACAGCGCCCGATATCATATAAATCCAGTAGGGAGTTTCCTTGATTTTATAGGGAATAAAAGTAACCGAGATAGTTTTCCCGCTTCCCAATTCCGATAGATTATAATTCCAAATTAGCGTTTTATTTTCCTGTTTAAGTGCATTATGCTGCACTACTTCTCCAGAAAAAGTATATTTATACTGAATCTTAAAACTGCTCCCATCAATGCCCCATCCGGTAGCTATAGGGGGAATAAATTGTGAAAATACCTTTTGACCTGCTGCTCCATCTTTAAATGAGAAATGTGCATCGGCAAAGGCTTTTGTTTTGTTAAGTGAATCTACGTGAGTAAAGGAAAGATCAATAATGGAATGCATTGTGCTGTCAGTCGTGTCAGAATATACCCTAACTTCTTTAATTTTAGTAAAAGGAGATGAGAATTCACTCTTTATTGTATCCTCGTTAAATATACCTATCTTGCCAAGTGTCTTTATGCTGGAACTATCCGGTGTTTTCATCCAGTAATTTATCTTCATTATTCCCGAACCATCGGGATAAAGGTTTACATCTTGAATATAATTCAAACATCCGGGAATGAAAGTGAATAGCAGAGACAGAAAAAGTATTTTTTTCACAGTAATTCTTATTTTTTAAGAAATTATAATTTATAATATACTATTGCTTAATTTATAGAAAAAAAAGCTTTTTTTCATTATGTTTTGTTTTGTAAATATAAAGAATTATGAATATGCCGACATACGAATATAAATGTAAGAAATGTGGTAACGCTTTTGAAGTGTTTCACTCAATGAGTTCGGAACCTGTAAAAAAATGTCCAAAATGTGGAGGGGAAGTTAAGAAATTAATTGGTTCAGGTGCCGGCACTATTTTCAAAGGAACGGGTTTTTACCAAACTGATTATAAGAATAAGACTTCAAAAACCCAAAAAACAGAAACAAAGGAAAATCCGACAGCTAAACCGGAAACAAAACCGAAACCCCCTACAAAATCGGAATAGAATTTATTTCAGATTAAGAACTCTTCCCTTATGTTTTTTTTCAATTTATCAACAATTCTTCTATTTTTGATAATCTAAATTAAAGTTTAATGTTTTTGAAAAAGTGCATTTCCATATTATTGGCATTTCTTATCT